>Ga0116177_10000543_pt1 | contig 27726 bp, 21 predicted proteins | sample AD_STIC10_MetaG_FD_89750 | JGI IMG/M metagenome (GOLD analysis project Ga0116177, IMG submission 89750) | Active sludge microbial communities of municipal wastewater-treating anaerobic digesters from USA - AD_STIC10_MetaG | ecosystem: Engineered > Bioreactor > Anaerobic > Digestate | place: USA... | reverse complement strand
TTCTCGAGACCGGAAACGCAGACCAATTCCCCTTCTTCAAGCCCCGCGTCCACCTGAGAATAATCGGAACGCTTGTAGCCGATTTTGATGTTTCGCTTCGAAACCGTGTTATCGCGGGGATTCGCGACAAATACAAACGTCTCGTCCTCTCCTCCCTGAACGGCATCCGTCGGGACGACCAAGGCATTCCGCTTGCTGTACAGAAGAATCTTAATCCGCGCGAACATCCCGGGGAGCAGCATCGCTTCGGGGTTTTCGAGACGTACGCGGCCGGTCGCGGTCCTGGACGTTCCGGTCACGACCGGTGAAATATTTTCGACAACTCCTTCGAACGTTTTGTCGGGATAGGCGTCAATGTACACGCGGGCCTTCTGCCCCAGCTGAAGCTTTCCCACTTCCCTCTCCACCACTCCGAACTCGGCAAAAACCATGTCGGTCGCGACATGCGAGCCGATCATCGTATTGGGAGTGATCGCCTCCCCTTCCTCCACGTAAAGCTGGCCGATCATCCCGTCGGACGGCGCGTAGAGATTGGACTTCTCAAGCATCGCTTCGTTCAATTTGACTTCCAAACCGGCCGCCTCGGAATCATACTGCGCGCTGTCCACTTCAAGCTTTACCCGGTCCAGAGTCGTCTTGGGAATCGCCCCGATTTTAAAAAGCTTCTCGTGCTCTTTGTACTTCTCCTGAGCGAGGGCCTGCGTCGTCTCCGCTTTGTTTTTCTCCGCTTGCGCCCGTTTGAGGCGGATCAGAACATCGTCCTGCCGGAGGGAAATCAGCAGCGCGCCTTCCTCATACCGCTCCCCTTCCCGGTAATTGATCGAGTTGATCACCCCCGGGATTTCAAAACTCAGTTTAAATTCCACTCCTCCCTTGATGGATCCCAGCACATTCAGGGAATCCTCATAGTTAAAGCGGCCCACTTTAAAAACCCTTATGGGAAGGATTTCCTCTTCCTGTTTTTCCTGTTCGGCGGCGGCTTCTTTCTTGGCCAGTTCGGCGTCTTTTTTGGGGGACATGAAAAATTCCTTCCACACCGCAAACCCCACCCCGCCCACCACAATCCAGATCAGGATCTTCATGAAAGGGAAACGAAAACGCTTCTTCATTTTCGGCGGGGCAACCGCTTCCGTCCCCGCGAGAGAATCCCCTCGGGGGGATTGATTCGGTGCTTTTTCCGTCCCGGAAGAATCCTTCTTCTTCCTGAAAAACTTCAGCAGGAAAAAGACCTTCTTCTCTTTCTTCCCGGGCACCGGATTCGGTCCGGGCTTTGCCGATTCTTCCGGTTTGGGCTCCGGATTCCCCTGCGGACTCAGATTTCCACCCTGTTCAGGCATTTTATTTTTCTTCCTTCCATTTCTCAATCGGTAAAAGCCCCTGCACGCCGACCGCCCGGTTCAAACCGGCCCGGGCAACGTAGTAGTCCGACATCGCCTTGTGAAACTTCTCCTTTTCATCGACCAGTTCGAGCTCCGACTGAAGATACTCGCTCGCTTCAATCTCGTGGATATCCAGCTTATGCTTGGAAAGCTTCGCCAGCCTCTCCCGGTAAAGGATCTGTTTGATTTCCGAACTGAGCTGGATCTCCGCCCGGCGGAAATTAAAATAAGCCTCCTTGACTTCGCGTATCATCTCACGCTCCGTCTCTTCCAACTTCACAAACTGATCCAAGATCTCGATCTCGGCCTCCTTCACGCGGTAAACATCCTCCAGATTATCGAGCAATGCCACCGTAAAAGAATTCTTCGTCGTCGTCGTTCCCTCTCCGCCTTGATACTGGCTGACGCTCGGGGCCTTTTGATCGTGATCATAGTTGTATTTCATGGTACTTCCGCCCAGATTCCATGTCAACTCCACCCCGCATTCCCACTCGGGATTATGCGCGGGATGCTTAACGATGTCGGTATACGACTCTCCCAATTCCCCGAATTTCATCACCAAATCCGCCTGAGGGAGGAGTTTTCCCACCGCAACCCGCTTCGCCATGATGTTCGCACGCAACCGGTTCACCTCCTGCTTGAGATCGGGCCGATGGTCATACGCCATCTGCAAATAATGCTCGACCGGTTGTTCAACGTCTACGGCATCCTTGGATGGGGCGCCGGTCTCCCCTTTGCGCTCTTCCTCCGCATGTTCCCGCGCCTGGTTCATCACTTCATCGTAGTCGTAGAAAGACGTCAGATCGATCCTCTCATTCAAGGCCAGATTCAAATGCTTTTGCAGCTCCAGGAAAACCAGCTCATAATCCTCTTTCGCCTTTTCCACGTCGTGAGCGATCTGACTCTGGCGGGATTCGACGTTTAAATATTCGATCTCCGAAATCAATCCCTGCGCCCATTTCTGCTTATTCATCCCGAAAATTTCATCCGCCAGTTTCAGGATCTCCCGCTTGTCTTCCAGCACCTGCGCCGCCCGAAGGCTGTCGAAATAAGCTTCGGAGACTTTCTGCACCAGGTCTTCGGTCACTTTGTTGTATTCGGCCTCCGCCGAATGAAGCGTCGCATCCTCCTTCTGATACGTGTGCCACAAGGACCCTCCGTGGAAAACCGGCTGTTTGAACTGGACGTGATAACTATTCCCGGTAAAGGCCTGCGTGGAAAGAGAACCGTGACGGGTTTCCAGCTCTAAATTCACGGAGGAAAAAAGGTCCCGCAGTGCCTTGATGATCCGCTGTTTGGCAAGTTTCACCCGTTCCTTCGCCATCTTTGCCGACACGGAGGTGTCAATCGCCCGGCGCACGCATTCATCCAGATTCCTCGGGCCGCCGCTCAGAAACTGCTCCTTGGCCATCACGGTTTCTTCCGTGATGATTTTTTTGATAAACCCGTCGGTCAGCTCCTGAAATTTCTCTTTTTCTTCACGTCTCAACCGATGAACCTTGTCTGTCAGCGCGGTTTTATCGTCCACAACCAGAGAGGGAGTCTCGTCACCCGCAACAACAGCGGGAGAATCCTGAACGGCATCAAAAGCCGGTACGGGTTTTTCAGCGGGAATCTCTTCCGGAACAACCGCAGAAGCCTCTTGCTCCGCCGGAAGAGACGCCTCCTGCGTGACGGACTGTTTTCTTTCCAGGTACCGCTTCCTGACTGCGGACTCAAAATCCGCCGTCGAGTCTTCGGATTTCAGGCTCTCGGCATGCAAAGCTGTAAAATTTGGCAGGCAAAAAATAGCCCCACCCCCGATCAAGAGTATTAAGCAGGCAATTTTTATGTCTTTCAAACAGAAATCTCCTGACTTAAATTAGCTCAAAACAAGCATGCGGCTATATTTAGCGAAAAACTACTAAAAAGTAATAGTGGATTATAACACGGGCGTATCGTATTGCAAGAAAACATCAAGACATCCCCCGGGATAAATTCAAAGATTATAAATCCCCCGTAATATCCGCTTACATTAAGCAAATTATCGGCAATTAACCGGAATTCATAACCCCTTTCTATCCGTCAGAAACGAGCCCGAGATTCGGCCTCCGACATTTTTTCCAAGTTAATTTTTCTCGCTCCCCGCGAATCAATCAACAAAAGCCGTCGAGGGGCCTCTCCTCCCGGAGCCTTCAAAATCACAAACGCATCGCCGATCAAAAAGCCCGACAAAAGCTCCACTTGCCGCGAACCGGAGTTCCTTCGTATCAGCCAGGATACCCATTCCCGGCATTCCCCCGCGTTTCGCCCGCATTTCACTTCGAAAATATCTTCGATCAAATAGCGAAACTCCGACAAATCCATTCCCGTCTCCTTTCCCCTTAGCTATCATGAAACAACCCCCGGCCGTTACCCGAAAAACCGGTTTTCGCGGTCAAAATATTCCGCTATGGCTTCCAGGGCTTCCAGTGATTTCCCGACCAAAACCGGCGGAGCATACGGCATCCTCTCGATTGTCCACAAAAGGACCCGAAGCTTACAGTGAAACAGAGGGTCTTGCACGGATCGGCCCAGCCTGCAAAGCCCGCAGACCGCGGAACGGGCAAAATCCCCTCCCAGGCCCCGTTGCAAAACAAATTCCGCAAGGCCGACGGCACGACCAATCTCCTCGCGTGAAACTTTCGGTGATTCCGGCCCTCCAAAACACCAGGCGCCATGTTTTTCCATCTCACACCTCCTTCCCAGCAAATCCCTGCCAAAATCGGATTATGCCGGAGCCGGAGCCGACTTCAATCCCCGCGAACGCGCGTCCGGCAAATATCTATTTAAAATAGGCAAAAATCTACTATAATTAGACTCCAGCGGGAGGCCGCCCAAAACGGATATTCCGGCAGGTCTCCCCCTGATACAATTTCAAGCGCAGAGACCTGAAAATGCCAAAAACAGAGAATCCTTCGATCGGACGACTGCTTCGCGAACTCCGAAAAAAAACGGGCCTCACACAAAAATCCGCCGCTGAAAAATCCGGGATATCTCCGAAGACGCTCGCCGCGATGGAAACCGGAAGGATTCAAAACCCGACGCTTTTAAACCTGAGAAATCTCGCCGAAACATTCGGCCTCAGTCTGCAGAATCTTTTCGGACTATTCGAGGCCGGGCAGAAAAATCATTTTTTCATCGGCTCTCAGGCCGGAGAATTCTCCGCCGACTACCCAAAACAGAAAATCCGGGTCATCTCCTACCTCGACCGAAGCGCTCCCCTCTTTGTGGGAAAAATCATCCTGGGCAGTAAGGGAGTTCTCAACGGAAAGACCGTCAGCCTGCCAAAACAGGTTTTCGTACAAATCATGCTCGGGAAACTGAACTTTTCGCTGGAGGAAAAGGAATTTTTTCTGAAGGAGGGCCAGATCGTTTATTTCGACGGGAGACTAAACTATCAATTCACCAATCCTCTTTTAAGGGAAGCAACCGCGCTCATGATCACGGCGCCCTCTTTTCTGAATCCGAACGCATAGGGACCCGAGTCCGCAGGCAAGAGGAGGGATCCCCCGGCCGCCTTCACGAAAAGAGCCACTGCTTTTTGATCAGATTTAAAAGCTCGGGGAACGTACCCCCGGAAGCCCCTTTCTCCGCAAAGGCCGGGACCCCGGATTTCCTCAATTCAAGGATTTCATCCGCGCTGACCGTAGAAGTCAGCACTATCATTCTCAGGTCCGGATTCTTCCTTCTGATTTCGCGGCAGAGATCAATCCCGTTTTTAACGGGCATCTTGATATCCAGGATGGTCACATCGGGCCGGAACGATTCGATTTTCCGGAACCCCTCCAAACCGTTTGAGGCGGACTCGACCCGGAAAGACGGTCCCTTCCGGAAGGAAAGGAAGTCTTGAATCCCTTCGCAGATATCCCGGTCATCATCGATCGTCAGAACTTTCAAGATCTCGGGAAACGGCAGGACCGAAAAAACGACCGGCTGAAAGGTCTTCAAATCATACGGGCTTTCAAGCCGGATCACCGGAACCGATTCAGGGCAATCGGGGATATGCGCGCCAAAGATTCTCACCGGTCCCCCGGAAATCCCGGTCAAAAATTCCGAAACAAACCGGGAAGACTCCCCTTTGAAATCCGCGAACACATAGCCGGGGCGATATTTTCGAAAGGAGGCAAGAGACTCTTCGGGCGCAGCCGTCACGCATTCGGACCGGGTATCGGAAAAATAATCCGCCAGAAAATCAAAATTCCGAAGATCCCGGTCAACGGCCAAAATCGGTTTTCGGCTCATGTTCTCCCCAAAGCCGGGAGGCCCTTTACGGAGCCCCGCCGCTCAGTCGGTCCACTTCCTGCTTCAGCCTTCCCAAATCGAAAGGTTTCAAAAGAAACGCGTCGCAGCCCAGAATTTCCGCCTGGTCCGCCATGGTTTGATCCACGTAGCCCGTATTGACAATCGCGCAAACCGACGGGTTCAAATCCTTCGCAACCTTCAGCACGTCCAGCCCCGAAATATCGGGAAGTTTCAAGTCGATCAGTACGATTTCCGGATTTTTCCCCTTCAGGATGGCAATCCCGTCCTGCCCCGTCCCCGCGATATACGTCTCATACCCCTCGTCGCGGAAAAAGCCCTCGATTTCCTCGACAATCCCCTCTTCGTCGTCAATGATCAGAATTTTTTTCGGCATCGTCCGTTAAGCCTTCGCGGTTTTTGAAAAATCCTTCAGGTCCGACTTTTCACCTTCGTCGTAGACGGGCAAAGTCAAAGTAAAAGTCGTCCCCTCTCCCTTTTTCGACTTCACTTTGATTTCGCCGCCGTGAAGTTCGATAATGTAGCGGCACATGTAGAGGCCGATCCCGGACCCCTTCCCCTCACCCTTCGTGGTGAACCCGTAATTGAAAATCTTTTTGACCGTTTCCTCGTCGATCCCCGACCCGTTGTCGGTGAAATCCACGTGAATGCGCTTCGGGTCCGATTCGTTCACGTACGCGCTGATCTGGATCCGCCGGTCATTCCGCTCGATCGAAAAAGCGTGATACGCATTCGTGAAAAGATTCAGAAAGACCTCCTGCAACCGTTCCAAATTGCCGTGAATCAGGGGAAGATTCCCCGGCAGATTAAATTCAACCTCCGTCCCCGACAAATTATCGAGATAGGTCTGGAACTGGACCAGCGGGAGAGTCTCCTCGATCACCAGCTTCAGGGACAACGGCTCAAACTTCCCCTTCTCGGATTTCTTGAGCAGGCCGGTCAGCGTGTTCACCACCGCTTTGATCCGCTGGATATTGGATTCCATTTTTTCGAAGAAATCGGCGATGTCCGCCACGCGAAGGCCGGGGTCCTTCCGGTACTTGAGAATCATCCGGGAAATATTCATGGAAAGAATGGTGAGCGGGTTGTTCACTTCATGCCCGACCGACGCGGCAAGCCTCCCGAGCGTCGCCATCTTCTGCTCGTGAATCAATTGCGCCTGAGCATCGCGCAATTTTTTATTCGCCTCCTCCGTCTCTTCCAGCGCCAGCCTCAATTTCCGGGACGCCTCCGAGTGCTCCTGATTGATCCGGACGATCTCCTGCGTCTTGCTCATCGCCTCGTCGTAAAGCCGGGCATTCTCCACCGCGATCGACGACTCCTGCGCCAGCGTGTACAGCATGTCCAAATCACGGGCGCCGTAAGACTCCCCTGATTTTTTTTCTCCCAGGAAAAGAACGCTGCGCAGTTGAGGCCCCAAAAAACTCGGGATGACGCAAACGGCCCGAAGCGATTCCATTTTCCGGAGGATTTCTCTAAAATCATAATCCGGCCGGCTTCCGTGCCGTTTCAACCCGCGGCCCGTCGCCAAAAATTCCCGGACCCTTTCGGCTTCCAAGGCTTCGCGTTCGCCGGAAAGATACCGTATCAGCGGATGAGCGTCCGTCAAAGGCCCCCATTCGTCCGGCATCGGCTCCCTGCAACATCGTCCGTAGCCTCGGATACAGGCCGTGCGGTAGGATTCAGTCCCTCCGTCCCACAGCATGACTCCGGCATTCGCCACTCTCATCCGCATCGTCGAGAAATAAACAACCAGCTTCACCAGACGATCCAGACTTTCGATCTGAGTCATGCCCCGCGAAGCGTCCCGGAGAACCCTTTCGGACTCGAATCGTTTCTGAAAAAGATAACGGTCCGTCACCCGGATCAACCGCTCTCGGAGCGATTCATAAAACAAGACGGCCCCGAAAATAAATCCCCCGTAAATCCAATATTCGTCGACCGGCAGATTGAATTCCCCGAGAATCCTCCCCGCGAAGAAAGCCGCGCCCGCAAAACCGCCGGCAAGAAGCGACAGGAGAAGCGTCAAGAGCATCCCTTTTTTAATGACCCAATCCGCCGAAATCAGCCGCAGGGAGATCACGGCATACGCCGCCGTGCCAAAAGCCAAAAGCAGGAAAAGAATCCCAAACGGGGGGATCCCCCATCCGTATGCCGCCCCAAAATCCGCGTAGGAGAACAGAAACATCGGAAGCGACGCGAGGAGATACCTCAATCTTGCGCAGACCACTCCGCGGGAAGACCGCCCGGCCCCGATAAAAAGGAACAGGATTCTGAGAAACAAAACGCCGGCAAGTCCTAAAGACCATGAAAGCAAAATGCCCGCCTTCGGGAAAAAGCCCCATGAATAAGACCCGAACCCGTTCATCCAATAAGAAGGCGTCAACCATAGACTGAGTGCCAGCAATCCCGCGGCGAGATAGCCGACCGCCACAAAAAAGCCTTCTCCTTCGGAACGTGTCACCCGGGAAGCCAAGTGGTAGTAAAAAGCGGGTAACAGGACGGCCCCCGCATATCCGATCCGGAAAAAATCCGTCGCGAAAGCTTCGAACGGCGCGAGGGAAATCATCGCCGCGCCCATAAAAAAACTCCGGACGGCAGCGGCTAGGCCGAGTAGAAAGAAAACCCTGCCCAGGGATTTTTGCGGGATTTTAAAAAAGGCAAAGCCCCCCTGAGCCAGAAGCAACGCGGCACCGGAAAGTAAAGTGAGAGACCACACCGTCATAAGTATTAAGGTATATCGGCTTTCCCCGGAAATTCCTGAACGGCTACTCGACCGGGACTCCGGAAGTCGTTTCAACCGGAAAACTGATCGAAAAGGAAGTCCCTTTGCCCTCTTTCGATTCGACCCGGATCTTCCCCCCGTGTTTTTCCACAATCCCGTAGGTAATCGACAGTCCCAGGCCGGTTCCCCGGCCGATTTCTTTCGTCGTAAAAAAAGGGTCGAAAATTTTCGACAAATGCTCGGGCTTGATCCCCACGCCGCTGTCCCGGACCGTCGCGCAAACTTCCCCCTTTTTCTCCGAAGTCTGAATTTCGATCGTCCCCTTTTCCCCGACCTGTTTGATTGCGTCTTTCGCGTTCAACAGCAGGTTCGTAAAAACCTGCTCGAGCTCGTTTGCCACCCCCCGGATTTTTGAAAGCGGAGCAAGCCGGCTGACGATGCGAATATTCTCCTGCTCGAGCTGATACTCCAGAAAGGCGATCACATTCCCGATCACGCGGTTCAGGTCAACCGATTCGGCCATCTCGCCCGCAAGGGGTTTCCGCGCGTATTTCATCAATTTCTGCACGATCCCCTGGCAACGCTTCGCGCCTTCTTCGATCAGCCGGACGCTTTCGATATCATCGTTGTCCGTCACGGTCATCTTCAGAAGCTGCGCGTTGGTCAGGACCGCCGTAAGGGGATTGTTGATCTCATGCGCGACGCCTCCCGCCAGCGTTCCGATCGTCGCCAGTTTCTCGGCCTGAATCAGCTGGCTTTGCGCCTGCTCGAGGTCGTGCGTCCTTTGCTTCACTTTTTCCTCCAACTCCTCGTTCCAGCGGCGAAGGTTCTCCTGCATTTCAATCAGACGCAGAGAATTCGAAAGCGCGATGGCGGCGCTCCGGCGCAAATCCGCGAGAAAATTGATCTCGGAAGGACGAAAAGACTGCAAATTTTCCTTCTGGCCGATATTCAGGACCCCGATCAGTTTCTGGTGAATGATCATCGGGACGCAAATTTTGGCCCCCATCGCCTGGAAATAAATCCGCGCCGTATCGGAAAACGTTTCAAACCGCGGATCGATCCCGACATACTCCTCAAGGACCACCGTATCATTCGCCTCAAGCCCCTCCAGAAAATCGGCGGGCATGCGGTAGCCCCCCCCTTCCGCCTGAGCTTGTCCCCGGCGCATCAAATAGAAATCTTCCGTATTGGCGCTCCTCAACAGCAGGGAAACATCGGAAACGTAAAAAATGACTTGGATCGTATTTAAAATGTGACCGACCACTTCCTCGATATCGCGCAAGTACACCAACTCATCCGTAAACTTCTCCAGGGCGCGGGTAAGGTCCCACTGACGCCTCTGGAAGAGATGATCGATACGGGGCTGGATATGGCGGATATAAAAGACGACCAGGAGGAAAAGCGCGGCAATAAAACCGACAAACCCGGCGGGTGGCAGAGACGAAAGCCAGGCGCGGCGAAAAAAACAAAACGCGACAACCGGGACGCCCATGACCGAAGACGCCAGAATCCACATGATGGTCTTGTGGATGACGGTCTGGATATCCATGAGACGATAGTGGATCACGCAATACCCCATGATCGTGGTAAAGATAAACATAGGAAAAAACGCCACGGGAAATACCAGTATGCCGTAATTGGGGAGATATTCGAGAGACCCGAAAAACCCGATCGCGAAAGCGGCAAAAACGAATTTCGTATTTTTCTTCTTCAGCGGCACTTTTTCGTGGCGGTAGACCTGAATAAAATTAATGAAAGACAGAATCATGACGGCATAAAACCAGACAATAAACCACGCCTCCAAAAAACCGGCCCGGGGGAAAAAACCCGTCGGATAGGGATAGACCCCCTGGACAAGCCAATCCGTCGCGACGCAAATCAGGTAAAAAACGGCGCCGGAGGCGTAATGAAAAATGATCCATTTTCTTTTCTTTCTCAAAAGCCCCGGCCTCCATGTGGCGCCGAAAAAGTAAACGCTCGGGGTCACAAAAATGATCCCAAACCAGCAGTAATAACGATAAATGGCCAGCGAAAGGGCCTCGTTAGCAATGGAAGCGGAAATCCCGACGCCGGTCAGCCAAACCCCGGCCGTTACGGTAAAAACCAAATAGGCGACGTGCGTCATGGCTTTTTTGCTTTGAAAAAAGACAAAAACACCCTCTAACATCACCAGGACACCGACGATGAAATGCGGCATGGCATAAATGTTCCAGTAAAAATTTTTCAGACTAAAATAGAGCTCATCATGCTGGATCGCCCTCTGAACGACGTCCCGAAGGACGTTCATGTACCCCTGAATTTTAGCCCGAGGCCCTTTGATGCTGACCGCGCAGATTTTTCCGCCGTCTTCCGAAGGGAGCAGGTAGTTGCTGAATGCGATGAAACCGCCGGAATGGACGTCACTGCTCGGCGCAATGAAGAAATCGGCCTTTTTGATAATCGTGATCCCGACCGTCCCCACAAATTCCTGAAGCGGCCGCATTAAAAATTTCGAAGTGGCCGCAAACAGGAGCGGCGAAGCCGCCGCGTAAGACTCCACGAGCCGGTAACTTTCGCTCCGGCGCTTTCGGGTGGCAAGAAGCTGGCGGTTGAATTCCCTTTGAAATGAAAAAAAGCCCCGGTCGGGCTTGCGGGGATCAAAATAGATGCTGGGGCGGATATAGATAAATCCCAGCGTCCGTTCGCGCTCCGCCGTCGCGCGCAGATCCACGGGAATCGCGAACTTGACGTCTTCAAATTCCTTGTACTGAGCCAATTTCCATATCAAGAGGGCCGCCGAAGTGACGATCTGCCTTACATGCCGTCCGAAACGTCTGTTCAACCGGCTCCTCACTCTTAAAAAAGGCTGGAAATCCAGAAACTGATAGACCTGAGCGATCTCATCCCTGCCCGAACGCGTTGAACACGTTTCGGGAGACATCCCCGCCCGGTACCCGGCCGACGGATATCGCAACCCTTCCCGCGTTCCCCATTGTTTTCTGAGGTCATTCAGAATTTCCTGGGCGGGAACGCCGTCCAGCGGGATATGACTGAACTGAATCCACAGATCCGCTTCGCTATAGCAGGCCGTAAACCGGCTTACAATATTCAAAACGCCGTAGCCGGGATGTTTGAATTGAATAAACGGAGGCGCCTGAAAACGGCCGGACGGTTGTCCGGAGCGCTCGGACGGCAAAGACTCGAATTGAATATAGGCGGCGCTGATAACCCTCTCCCCGTATTCCGCCGACAACTTTCCCCAAGGGCCGGGAATGTTCGGCATTTGCTTTGAAAGCCAGCGGTCCCATTTCTTTTTTAAAACCAGCGGGCGTTTTTTATCGTCGACATTCCGGCTCTCGTTGTAAGCCCGAATGATCCCCCCGAGAAGAAGGTTTTTTACTTCAACCGGCATTGACTCGAATCGATCGCCGCCGGCATCCCTATCCAAATAAGGCTCCAAGAGCCGAAGATTCCCGTCTCCGTCAAAACCGGCTTCGACCATATCCAAAGGCCCTCCGGACCGCTCCTTTGCGCAAAACCTGTGCCACCAAAGCCGATTGCGGAAAACCGGGTACGCTTTCAGAAATTGCGCCAGCCTCTGCCGGCAATGCCGCTTGGCCGAAATGAAAGTTCTTTCCCGCTCCCCTTTCGCGTCCGACCATAAATCCAGGCCGAAAACGGCCAATGCAAACTTGGATTGTTCGGTCCTCAGATAGCTTTGCGTCACCGTCCGCCATCCGTCGGCACGGCGCCCCACACCGGCCCGATGCAGCAACGACAGGAATTTGTGAGTCCAGAAGAAAATAAGCGTCCCCGCATTCAATTTGTCCGTAAACCGGTTTATCCCCAAAACCCGCATAAGCGAACGCACGGTCTTGGACCCCTGAACTTTGATTCGCAAGATGCCGCGCGGTTTGATATAGGCATTCTTGCGGTACCAGGAAACTGCCTTCCCCAGCGTCTCTTCAAATGGCGTGGAAGCAAATCCGAGTTCCCGAACCGCTTTGGTGTTGTCATACACAAGCGACATTCTGCAAAATTTAACGCCTTCGGTGGGCATAAGCGGTTTTCTTCGAAGGACAAAATGAGAAAAAGCCTCCTCAAGATAGGTAAAGCACAATAGAAGCGGATAGGGAATCTTGAAGCGCGGCGCCTTAACGCCGGTGAGATTCTCCAGCCGCCGGAATATTTCTCTCATCGAATGATGTTCGCTGTTGGAAAGGATGTAGCGTTCGCCGGTTCTTCCGCGCCGGATGGCGGCAATATGCGCCCTGGCGATATCGTCGGCATCGGCCACGGACCAAAGGGTTTCAAAATAGCCGGGATAATTTCCGTTCAAAAACTTGACGATCACATCCCCGGACGGCGTGGGCTTCAGATCCCGTTCCCCGATCACAATCGCGGGATTCAGAATAACCGCCGGCAACCCTCGCTGACAGAATTTCAAGACTTCCTGCTCTGCCAAATATTTGGACCGGGCATAATGACTGGCGCCGCGGGAATCAAAACCCGTGGTTTCGTCGACGCGAGAGCCCCTCGGCCCGGCATTGATCGTCGCAATCGTGCTGGTATGGATAAATCTCTCGACGCCGTATTTCAAGGAGGCCGCTAACATATTGACCGTACCTCCCACGTTGATTTCATAAATGGCTTTCGGGGCTTTCATCCAAAAAGGGTAAAAAGCATATAAAGAAGCGAGGTTGAATACGACCGCGCATCCCTGCACAGCTTTCTCAACCGCATGAGGATAAGTCACATCGCCTTCCGCAATCTCCACATCGAGATTTTCTAAGAGAAAGCCGACTTTTTTCTGCCGGACCAAGACCCTGACCGCGTAGCCGGCGGCAATGAGATGCCGGATCAAAGTCGAGCCGATAAAACCCGTCCCACCCGTAACCAGAACTTTCATGGTTTAAGCGCTTCTCTTTCGCGGTTGCCGGACGCGGAGAAATTTCCGGATCGCATCTTTAGAAAATAACCCCGGCCGCAATCGCTTGATAAAATTCCCGTTAGAGATCCCATGCCGAGTTATCGAAGGTCGAAACACCGTGAAGGGGGCGGGTGTGGGAATAAAACCCAAACAACGGCTCGCGAATCATTACCGCTCCACCGCCGCTGCTTTTTTCTCTTTAATCTTGACGATCTCCTGTTCCGTCACTGATCGTGTCCCCCAGAAGAAAGGCGCCAGTTCAAAACCGTGTTTTTTCGCCAATTCCCAGATAAAGTTCGCTTTTTCCCGGGTAATGTTTCCCCTCCCCCATGAGTAATTTTCATACCGTTCCTCAAGATCAAGAATAATCGCTTCGGCAAAACAGCCGTACAAAATCCGGGTCGAGGGAAGCCCGATATCAAACCCCAAATCAAGGTCGGAAGGCAGGAGCGTCAAGCCGCCCGAGAAAACAAAAATATCGTCCCGGTTCGGTATCGTGTAGGAGAGGTTCTTGGGATATCCCACATCGCAGATCACGACCCCCGGCTTGAAACTCGCGAAATCCACGATAGAACTCGATGCGCTTGCGGCGGCAATCACAATGTCGGCGTCGCGGACCGCCGCATTGTTATCATGCGACGTTTTGACTTTCGCCCGGCCGGAATAGGAAAGAATACGTTCCGTCTCCATCAGATTTTTCTCATTCCTCCCGGTAATCGTTATTTCGCTCACCTTCTCGGAAAGGAGTCTCGCGCAGGCACCCCCGATATCCCCCGCGCCGCCGATGACCGTCACCTTGGCCTTTTCCAGAGCGATATCCATCCTCCTCGCCGCCTGGTACACCCCCTCCAAAACCAGGGCGACCGTCAGCGTATTGCCTGTCGTCAGCGGCACATTAACCATACTCGTGAGGGATTTCGTGAACCGCTCGCCCGCGACCGAAGTAAACCCTCCCAAGGCCACGATCCCCACGCCGAGATCTTCGCAAACCCGGCAGGCCTGCACCACTTTCTCGCACACCTTTTCGGGATTGATCTCCAGCATGTCCGGCACAATCGGGCACATGATGAAATAGCCGTTGATTTCCTTGCCCGTAGCGGACCGAAAGCCTTTGATGTCGTAAGACTTGTAGGAAGGAGTCATCTCAAGCAGCTTGACGAGAAAATCCTTCGACGGCAGTTTGAAATCCGGTTTGAAAAATTTAAGGTATTTCACCAAATGATTCAGGTTGTAAGGATGCCCCATCACGGCAAATCCCCCGATATCGCTCACCCGGCGGTGATGAATATTTTTGTACCGCTTGGTCGTGATCACTTCCGCCATGCCGGCCAACATCAGTTCGAAGTTCTTCCGCAATTTTTGGGCCACGACCTTGCCGATCACGTCTTCGATCAGAGGAATCCCGATTTTGAGCCGGACGTTCACGCAGGCTTCCGTCCCTCCCTGCGGATGATCGAGCAGCCGCCACTCCCCTTCAAAACATTCCAAATCCCCTTCAATCGCCCTGAAACGGACCCGGAAATTCTCCAAATCGAATTCGTCCTGTTCCTTCCAGCTGAGCGGCAGATCGTCCACCTTCACGCTCCAGGACGTGATCGCATTGTAAGCGCCCTTCGCCAGCACGGTGCACTGCTTCACGTTCGGCATGTACCGGGGGAAATATTCCATGCGGGTAATCAAGCGGAGGATTTTCCACTTGGGGACCGGAAACACCTTTGAGACTGAAACCGAAATCGGATCGCTAGGATTGTTTGTCACCGAAAAAAACTCCCCGGGCCCCATCCAGGCTGCCCGTTTTGTAGTTTGCGAGAAATGAATCAATGTCGCGGAGGGAAATTCTCCAGCGGGTTCCCCCGACCTTGTAGGCGGAAAGAGATCCCCGGGTAATGTACTTTAAGATGGTTTTCCGGGACCGGATGCCCAAAAAATCCTGGGCCTCGGACAGCGTAAAAAACCGGTCTCCCCGTATAAGACTGTTTCCCGTTTTTGGCATCGCTGGCTTAGGATTCAAATAAAATACCGGAAATAAACGCCTGCCCAAACAGGTAAAATTGGGTAATTTCAGGTAAAAGCATTCTACGGCAATGCCCTTTCCCGTCAATCTTTTTGATTAGCAGGACTATCGGAAATTAAAGCAGGTCTTATCCCGAAAGAGAGGCAAGATCTCAACCTATTTGAAGACAATAAGATACAACAAGCCTAAAGATCAGGAGATTTCGGCTAACGTGTTACGGATCCAGGCAAGAAGTTCTTCCGGCTGGATTTTGGAGGTTTCCTTATTGAACCGCTTGCAGACTTCCAGTTTACCTTCTTTAAGATTTCGTTCACTCACGATCACCTGCAGAGGGATCCCGATAAGGTCGCCGTCATTAAATTTCACCCCGGCCCTCTCGTTTCGGTCATCATACAGAACATCAATCCCCTCGGCCGACAAGGTCTCGTAAATCTCACCGGCTATTTTCGCGCTTTGCGGATCCGATTGGTTGAGCGTAATCAAGAGAACCGAATAAGGGGCAATTCCCTTCGACCAAACCATGCCCTTGGCATCATGATGTTCTTCGATATGCGCGGCCAGAATCCGGTTCACACCGATCCCGTAGCATCCCATAATTACCGTTTTCTTCTCGCCCTTCTCATCGAGATATTTAACATCCAGCGCCTCCGTGTACTTGGTTCCGAGTTTGAACACATGCCCAAGCTCCAGGGCATGCACTTCGGCCAAAGGCTTTCCGCATTTCGGACAGCCATCACCGCTCGCGGCGTAGCGGAGGTCACCGATCAGATCGGGCTTGAAATCACGGTTGACATTCACGTTCCGAAGATGCGTATCCTTCCGGTTCGCGCCGGTCACCGAATCGGTCATCCCCAAAATATCAAAATCCGCGACAACCCGGATCCCCGTAAACCGACCGGACCGGAAAAGCCGAGCGGCCCCCCCGTAACGGCTTGAATCTCGTCCGCTTTTGCGGGAATCAAAGTCTGAAATCCGCACAATTTCCGAAGTTTGGCCTCATTCAACTCCCGGTCCCCCCGGACCAAACAGGCGACGGGTTTCCCGTCCCCGATATAAATCAGCGTTTTGATCAGGCGTTCCGGCTTGATTTTAAACCGTGAAGTGATCTCGTCCACCGTCCGCAGATCCGGCGTATCAAACGGCTCCGGGGCATTTCCGCTCTCCGCCCCGGTCTTCGCTTCTCCGCCGGCACGTTCCGCGATATCCCGGCTCGCCAAATACCCGCAAGCCGCGCATTGGATCATAATGTCTTCACCGAACGCGCACTCGACCATGAATTCCTGGGAAGCCCTGCCCCCCATCAGTCCCGAATCCGCGCCGACGATCCGGAACGGAAGCCCGCAGCGGGTAAAAATCCTCTGATACGCCTCAAACATCTTCCGGTAGCTCTCATCCAGTCCCGCATCATCCTTATCGAAGCTATAGGCGTCTTTCATGATGAATTCTTTCGTCCGGATCACCCCGAACCGAGGCCTCAATTCATCGCGGAATTTCGTCTGGATCTGGAACAGCGTCTTGGGAAGATCCCGATGCGATTTGATATAAGCCCCCGCCAGCTCCGTGATCACCTCTTCATGCGTCGGGCCCAGAACAAATTCCTGTCCCGTCCGGTTTTTGAATGCGAGCTTGTCCTCACCCAACGCCTCGTAGCGGCCCGTCTTTCTCCAAAGCTCCGCGGGATGCAGCGCCGGAAGAGACAATTCATCCGCGCCGGCCCGCAGCATTTCCTCTTCGATGATCGCGCAAATTTTTCTCAAAACCCTGAACCCCAAAGGAAGGTAACTGTAAACTCCGGAAGAAAGCTTCCGGATATAGCCGGCCCTCAGAAGCAGCTTATGGCTGAGCGCTTCCGTATCTTTCGGCTCCTCCCGCAGTGTGGGGATCAACGTCTTTGACCATTTCATCGCATCAGCCCGCCTTTTGAAACCATTGATAGATTTTCCCGAAAAATCCGATTTGCACGAGATCATTGTACATCACCGCCACCATCAGCAGCAAAAGCAAAGCGAATCCCGCCTTCGCCACCGCTTCCTGAAAACGGAAGCTCAGAGCCTTTCGCCGCACCGCTTCGATCAGTATGAAAACCATCAGCCCCCCGTCCAGCGGAGGAAAAGGGAGAAGATTGAAAACGGCCAGCGACACGCTGAGCAGCGCCATCAGCTGGAAGATATGGACCAATCCGCGTTTGGCCGTCTCGCTGGTCACCGCAACGATTCCGATCGGCCCCGTCAGCGCTTTGAGCGAGAGCTTCCCCGTCACCAAATAACCGATGGCCTTGAAAGTAAGGCCGGTAAACGTTAAAACCGTCTCACCGCCCTTCACCAAAGCCTCCGCCGGACCGTATTTTTCGATCCGGTAAGCCTTCCCCGGAAGAATGCCGATTCTCGCCAGCGCCCGCTTCTTGCCGAACGCGTCGGTTACTTCCTCCACCTTGGGCAATACCTGCAACGTGAGAAAAGAACCGTCTCTTTCAACCGTCAGAAGCAGCGGGACATTTCCGAGTTCCATAATACGGCCCGTCAGTTCATTCCAAGTCGAAACCGCCGCGCCGTTCACCTCCCGGATCAAATCCCCCGCTCTCAATCCGCTGCTCTGAGCCGGGTATCCGTCCACAAAACCTCCGACCGTTGACTTGAGCACGGGATTCCCGACCATGAAAATGCCCGAAAAAATCACATAAGCCAGAACAAAGTTCATCAAAACGCCCGCCACGGCAATGATAAATTTCTTCCCGGGCCCTTGGGCCAGAAAATCATAAGGTCTCAGCCCGTTTGAGGGAATATCCTCGGGCGATTCTCCGCTGGGTTTCACGAAGCCGCCCAGCGGAATCAAAGAAATGGCGTAACGGGTCTCGCGACCCTGAAAAGAGAATATTTCGGGACCGAACCCGATCGAAAACTTATCCACCCGGACTCCCGTAAACCGGCAGGCCAGGAAATGCCCCAGCTCATGAATAAAAATCAAAACACCGAGAACAATGACCGCCGGTAGAACCTGTCCGATGAATCCCATTGAATTCCTTTCTATGAAAAATTTTCCCTCGCCCACCGGTCCGCGTGAAGAACGTCCTCCAACGAAGGGGACGTCACGACACGATGCCTGCGCATCAGCTTCCCGATTTTCCGGGGGATATCCGTAAAAGAAATTTTCCCGTTCAGAAAACAATCAACCGCCACTTCATTTGCCGCATTCAAAACGGCCGGCATCGTCCCTCCCGCCTTCTGGGCCTCATACCCCAATCGGAGGCACGGAAACCGGCCCCGGTCCGGTTTCTCAAAAGAAAGCGCCCTGATTTTTTCAAGCCTCAGCGGCGGGATCCCGTCCGCTGCCGGAAGCCTTTCGGGGTAACTCATCGCATACTGAATCGGAAGCCTCATGTCCGTTACCCCGAGCTGGGCGAGATGAGAACCGTCTCTCCACTCCACCAAAGAATGGACGATGGCTTCCGGATGAATCAGGACCTCCACCTTCTCGGCCGAGACGTCGAAAAAATTGGCCGTTTCAATCACCTCAAGCGCCTTATTCATCAACGTCGCCGAATCAATCGTGATTTTCCGGCCCATTTTCCAGCGCGGATGCCGGAGCGCTTCGCGGACCGTCGCTTTCGACAAAGCCGTCTTGGAAAATTTCCGGAAAGGCCCGCCCGACGAAGTCAGGATAATCCGTTTTGCCTCGCCGGCCTTTCTTCCCTGCAGGCATTGAAAGATCGCGCTCAATTCACTGTCGATGGGGACCATCGTCACCCCGTATTTCCCGGAAAGGCTGCGGATCAGTTCGCCCGCGATCACAAACGGCTCTTTGTTGGCAAACGCGATGTCCTTTCCGCTTTGAATCGCCGTCACCAAAGGGACCAGCCCCTTCGCGCCCACCATCGCAAACACGGCGAGTTCGCTCCGGGAAAAACCCGCCGCCTCCCGAAGTCCCTTGTCGCCCCAGACGATTCTCGTCCGGCTGCCCCGAAGCTTCCCGGAAAGGGCCTCCGCGGATTCCCGATCGTAGAGGCACGCGAGTGACGGCTGAAAACGGCGGATTTGATCGAACAGCAGTTTTCCGTTTCTTCCGGCGGCCAGGACTTCGACGCGAAACTGCTTCGGATGGCTTTCCGCGACCCGAAGCGTATTCACTCCGATCGAACCCGTCGAGCCGATAACCGCAATACGCTTCATAAACGCTCCAGAAAATTTTGACGCGAGGAAAATCCCGTCCGCCTTCCCGATCAGGACAGGACAAACCAAATCACGTAAAAGTAAGTAAAAGGAACCGTGAGAAGGAGACTGTCCAGTACGTCCAGAACACCGCCCAACCCGGGCAGGTCGCCGGAATCCTTTACGTCCAGCCCCCGTTTCAGCATGCTTTCGATCAGATCCCCGACTTCCGCCAGAAGCCCCAGCAAAATCCCGAGCAAAGCGAGATGCCCGACCGAAACGTCAAAAAACAACCCGGCGCCCAGCGAGAGGAAAAATGAAACGGCAATCTGGGCGATCGCGCCTTCCCAAGTTTTATTGGGGCTGATATGATTGGCGAACTTCCTTCGGCCGAACCGCTTCCCCACGAAATAAGCGCCCGCATCCCCGAGCTTCGTAACTAAAATCACGTAATACACCCAACCGCTCCCCTGGGGAAACAGCCGGATCTCCAGAAGATATGAAAAAGCGAGCGAAATCCAGACGATCCCGAGAATCGAAAACGCGGCGTTCCGGAAAGCCGAGGGCAATTTTTCCCGGCTTGAGTCCGCCAGAAAGAACGATCCGATCATCACAACCAAAAGAAATGAAAAACTCTCCGACAGAAGCGCCAGAGGCGTAAGAAAACCGATCGCAAGGATCAGGGGACGGTTCAGGACAATATTCCGGCGGGCAAAAATCCCCCAATACTCGTTCAGGGCCACCAAGATGAACCCCTGGATCACCGCGATATACCCCCAGAAGGGAAACAAAAAAACAACCACATAGGCGCCGCCCAGCAAAAACGCGGACAAAATTAACCGCTTCAGAAGTTCACTTGCTTTTAGATTTGGCTTCTGTCCGTCCAAAGCGTCTCTCCCGTTTTGAATATTCCCTGACCGCCTCCAGCAAATCCTCTTTGCCGAAGTCCGGCCACCGTTTCTCCGTCACATAAATCTCCGCGTAGGAAAGCTGCCATAATAGAAAATTGCTCAACCTCATTTCCCCACTCGTCCGGATCAGAAGATCCGGGTCCGGCATCCCCGCGGTATACAGATGCTCGTCAATCGTGCGGGGCGTGATCGAATCCAAGCCGATCTCCCCTTTCAGAACTTTTTCGGAGATCCTGCGCGCCGCATCCGAAAGTTCAACCCGGCTCGAATAACTCAGGGCCAGCGTCAAAAAAAGCTTCCGGTTCTTCTGCGTTTCCCGGGTCAGGTTTTCCAGTTTTTTCCGGACCTCCCCTGGAAGATCCGAAAGGCGCCCGATCGCGTTAAACCGGATCTCATTTTTCAAAAACCCCTCGCGCTCCTTGTCCAAATAGGCCGAAAGCATATTCATCAAAAAATCGATTTCTTCCTTCGGCCGGGCCCAATTTTCCGTCGAAAACGCGTACAGGGTCAGATACCGGATCCCGATGTCCCCGCAGGCCTTGATCACTTCACGGATACTCTCCACGCCCTTTTCATGCCCCCGGATCCTCGGCCAGCCTCTTTCCTTCGCCCAGCGGCCGTTTCCGTCCATTATGATCGCGACATGAACAGGCAAATCCCCGGGCATCCGTCACCTCACGAATATCGTTTGCGTTCTCTCGGCGCCGACGGAAATAATCGAAATCGGAGTTTTCAAAATTCGAGAAAGGCGCGCCAGATATTTTTTTGCATTCGAGGGAAGGTCCCGATACCGTTTCACCCCCGTAATGTCCTCCTGCCATCCGGGGTGATCTTCGTAAACCGGCCGGCATTTCTCCAAAACCCGCACATTGGAAGGCAGATGATCATAGATCTTGCCGCCGCAACGGTAAGCAGTCGCGATCTTGATCACGGGAAGTTCATCCAATACGTCCAGTTTCGTCACGGCAATCGAATTCAGGCCGTTCACGCAGACCGCGTGTCTGACGACCACCGCATCAAACCATCCGCATCGGCGCGGTCGCCCCGTCGTGGCACCAAACTCCTCTCCTTTGGTCCGGATCTTTTCCATGAGTTCCGGACCGAATTCCGTCGGGAAGGGGCCTTCTCCGACGCGGGTCGTATAGGCCTTCACCACGCCGACAATCTCACCGATATGCGTCGGTGCCACTCCCGTTCCGGTAATCGCCCCCCCTGCGGTGGCATTCGAAGACGTCACATAGGGATAGGTCCCGTGATCCACGTCCAATAAAGTGCCCTGCGCGCCTTCGAACAGAATTTTCTTTTTCTGCCGGACCGCCTCATTCAGAAAAACAATCGTATCCACCACAAAAGGCTTCATCCGTCTTCTCCACGCGCAGAAATCCTTGTAGACTTTCCCGAAAGCAAGCGCCGGCCTTCCGTAGATCCGGGTCAGCACCCGGTTTTTCTCCGAAAGCACATAGCGAAGGCGGTCTTCGAAAATCCGGAGGTCCATCAGATCCCCCACGCGAATTCCGAGGCGGGCAATTTTATCGGCGTAACAGGGCCCGATCCCCCGCTTGGTCGTGCCGATTTTCCTTCCGTGCCTGGACTCTTCCTGAAAGGAATCGATCAGTTTGTGGTACGGCATGATCAGATGCGCCTGCTCGCTGATAAACAACCGTCCGTCCACGCGGACGCCCCTTTTTTTCAGAGCGTCAATCTCACCGAACAACGCCTCCGGATCGATCACGACTCCGTTCCCGATCACGCAGCGCTTGCCGGCATGCAAAACTCCGGAAGGGACCAGGTGCAAAACAAATTCCTGGTCTCCGAACTGAACCGTATGCCCCGCATTCGCGCCGCCCTGATACCGGACCACGTAATCACACTTTTCCGTCAGGACATCGATGATTTTCCCCTTGCCTTCGTCTCCCCACTGAGCGCCGATCAAAATTGTGTTCATAGAAATATCTCTTTCCGTTTCGGTCCGAACCCGAAACTCGCGGACGGTCCTCGTTTCCGGTTTTTAAAGTTTCACGAGCTTCACGTCTATGATATGGGGCAGGGACTTCAGCTCCTTTAGAATCTCCGGAGAAATCGCCTGATCGATGTTAATGACCGTCATCGCCTGAGCCCCTTCGCGGTCGCGACCCAGCGTCATCTCGGCGATATTGATTTTCGCCTTCCCCAACAGCGTCCCGATGCTCCCGACGGTCCCCGGCCGGTCTTCATTCGTGATGACCAGCATATACCCCTTCGGAATCGCATCCATGTAATATTGATTCACCCGGACGATTCGGGGATCTTTATTCCCGAAGAGAGTCCCCAGAATCGCATGCGTCGCCTGAGCGGTTTTAACCGTCAGGGAAATCGCATTCGCAAAATCTTCCACCTGCGTCGTTTTGCTTTCCTTGACCGCAATCCCCCGTTCTTTGGCAAAAGCCGGCGCATTGACAAAATTGACCAGCGCCCCCGAAATCGGTTCCAGCAGCCCTTTCAGCACCGCAATGGTCAGCGGCGCCAAATTATAGCCGGCCACTTCGCCGCTGTAACTCACTTCCACCTCCTGGATGTTTCCTTCAAACAGCTGCGTGTGGAAAAGCCCGACTTTCTCGGCCAAATTGATCCACGGCTGCATCTTTTTGTACGTCTCCGCATCCAGCGACGGAAGATTCACGGCGTTCCGGATCCCTCGGTTCAGCAGCGCGTCCGCCACCTGCTCGGCCACCGCGATCGCGACATTGATCTGGGCCTCTTCGGTCGAAGCGCCCAGATGAGGCGTCGCGACCACCTGAGGCAGTTTCAACAGCGGATTGTCAGGTTCCGTCGGTTCCTTCTCAAACACGTCCAGCGCGGCACCTTTCACATGCCCCGCCTGGATGGCCTCGCACAGATCCTTTTCGTTCACCACGCCGCCGCGGGCGCAGTTAATGATCCTCACGCCCGGCTTCATGATCGCGAACATATCCTTATTGATCAGATTGCGCGTCTCGTCGTTCAGCGGCACATGAAACGTGATGAAATCCGACTGGCGGATCACTTTTTTAAGATCGCTCTCCACCTCGATCTCGGGCTGTTTCACCGCATCCTTGGAGAGAAACGGGTCATAAGCCAAAATCTTCATCCCGAATGAAATAGCGCGCTTCGCGACCTCCCGCCCGATCCGGCCGAACCCGACCACGCCCAGCGTCTTGCCGTACAACTCCGTCCCCACAAAAAGATTCCGCTTCCACTCGCCGTTCCGGAGCGAAAGATTCGCCGACACGACATTCCGGCTCATGGACATCATCAGACTCATGGTCAATTCCGCCGCGGAAATCGAATTCCCCTCCGGCGTATTCATCACGATAATGCCCCGTTTGGTTGCCGCGGACAGATCCACATTGTCCACGCCGACTCCCGCGCGGCCGATCACCTTCAGACGCGTCCCCTGCTCGATAACATCCTTCGTCACCTTGGTCGCGCTTCGGACGATCAGCGCGTCATATTCCCCGATGATCTTCTTCAATTCTTCCGGCGGCAATTTCGTTTTGACGTCCACTTCGATACTTTTTTCCTTTTTCAGAATTTCGACCCCCTGATCTTCCAACGGATCACTGACCAAAACCCTAATCGCTGAACTTTTCATTGGCTCTCCACCTCATTTATGTTTTTATCGGCGTTAAAAAATTCGTTTCCCGCATCAAACCATTTCTCTGGAAATTAACGCGTTCTTCCCGGGGCATCAAAGACCGTCTCACCGACCGGATGCCCCAACCGGGCCAGACCCCCGGACAATGCCTCAAGCCCTCTCAGGAGATCCTGCTCCCGAACCGCTCCCATATGCCCGATCCTCAGAACCCGCCCCTTGAGCGCATCCCCCTGCCCCCCGGCCATAAAAACCCCGTAATCCCTCCGCAAAATCTTCAATAAAACCGTCCCGTCAATTCCCGCGGGAAGGCGGACGGCCGTCAGCGCGCTGGAAGGATTCCGGGGAAACATCTCAAGCCCCCAACTTTCCAAAACAGGCCGGATCATCCCCGCCAATTTCGCGCAACGGACCCACTGGGCTTCAATGCCTTCGTCCGAAATCATCTCCAGAGATTTTTCCAATCCGCGGAGAATCGAAATCGCCGGCGTAAACGGGGTGTCAAAAGTCTCAAAAGCCTTTCGATACCGCCTCAAGTCCAGATAATACCGGGGAAGACGCCCCCCTTCTGCCGCCGCCCATGCCTTCGGGCTCACCGCAAGAAACGCGGCCCCCGGCGGAAGCATCAGCGCCTTTTGCGAAGCGCCGATTGCGACATCAACATTCCAATCGTCCGTCTCCAGCCGGTCCGCTAAAAGCCCGCTGATCGCGTCCACGACAAATATCGCATCCGTCCGGGCCACCAGACGGCCGATCGCCCGGATATCATTGAGAACGCCGGTGGATGTTTCACAAAGTGCGGAATAAACCGCCCGGTAAGAACGACCCTCAAGCTGTTTCTCCACCGCGTCCGGATCCGCCGCCTCACCGTAGGGGACTCGGAGACAGTCGCATTCGATACCGCAGGCCTTCGCAATTTCCGCGAAACGTTCGCTGAATTTTCCGCAGGCAAGAACTAAAATGCGGTCTCCGGGCGAGCAGAAATTGACAAGGGAAGCTTCCATCGCGCCGGTCCCGGAAGAAGCCAGCGTGAAAACGGGATTCCGGGTCCGAAAGACATTCTGCAAGCCCTCACTGACGGCCCGGAAAATATTCCGATACTCGTCCGTCCGGTGATGAATCAACGGCGCGGCGAGAATGTCCCGGACCGGTTCCGGGACAGGCGTCGGGCCGGGACTGAGAAGCAGAGGCTGTGAATCCTGTTTGGACGAGAGCATCGAACCTCGAGGGTTTTCCTTTCGCGTTATTTCGCGTCTTTAATGTCGGCCTTGGATTCAATCACGTGATCGACGATGCCGTATTCCTTGGCTTCCGGCGCCGACATGAAATAATCCCGGTCGCAGTCTTTTTCGATCCGCTCAATGGGCTGGCCGGTGTGTTTCGCCAGAATCCGGTTGAGCTGCTCCTTGAGTTTTAAAATTTCCTTCGCATGGATACTGATATCCGTCGCCGTTCCCTGGGCACCTCCCCACGGCTGATGAATCATAATCCTCGAATACGGCAGCGAATAGCGCTTCCCTTTCGTCCCCGCGCTGAGGAGCAGGGCCCCCATGCTCGCCGCCTGACCGATACAATAGGTCGCCACGTCGCATTTCACGAACTGCATCGTGTCATAAATGGCCAGCCCGGCCGTCACCGAACCGCCCGGCGTATTGATATACACGTTGATGTCTTTATCGGGGTCCTCCATCTGAAGGAAAAGGATCTGCGCGATAATCAAATTCGCGATCACATCGTCGATCGGCGTCCCCACAAACACAATGCGGTCTTTCAAAAGGCGGGAATAGATGTCGTACGCCCGTTCGCCCCGTCCGGTTTGCTCAATGACCATCGGCACCAAATAACTCATCGTCTTCTCCTTTGTTTGGATCGGCCGAACGCGGTCTCCCGTCATGACACGTCCGCCTTCTCACGAAGATACAGCAATGTTTTTTTATTCAGGATATCATGCGCCAGACTGCCCAGGCGGTTTTTCGACTCATAATAGGACCGGACTTTCTCCCGGGGCTGCTGAACCTGCTTGGCGATCTCATCGAGGCGGTCGTTCAGATCTTTCTCGACGACTTCGATCTTCTCGTTCTCCGCAATTTTCTCCAGCAGAAAACCGAGACGGACCCTTTTTTCCGCCTCCTCTTCCACTTTTCCTCGCAACTCTTTCTTTTTCGCTTCCAAATCGCTTTCCTTGGCATGCTTCTCGGCGGAATGCTTCAGCGCTTCCGAGACCAAATCCTCCGCGGTCAGATCCACCAGCCGTTTCGGGACGGAAAACTTCGAAGACTCAAGCAACCGCTCCAGGATCTCGTTCTGAAGCCGGTGCTCTTCCTGCCGGTCCTTCTCTTCGGCGAGATCCCTCTCGATCGCCTGCCGCAAATCTTCCGCGCTTCCGTAATCCCCGATTTCTTTCGCCCATTCCGCCGTCACCTCGGGAAGCGCCCGCGCCTTGATTTCTTTGACATTGATTTTGAAGGTGCCTTTTTTCTCGGCCAATTTCGAATCCCCGTAATCCTTCGGGAAATCCACGTCCACGGATTTTTCATCTCCCGCCCTGCACCCTTTCAGAGCGGAACAGATTTCCGGAAGCAACCCGTGCTCCTGATATTCGATCCAGGCGTCCTGCCGGGACTCCAGTTCCTTCCCGTCCGAAAAAACTTTCAAATCGCAAATAAAAAAATCACCGAATTCAAGCCCGCGCCCTTCCACCGGAGTGAATGTGGCATGCCCCTTCCTCAATTCATCGATCACGCGATCGATTTCGGCGGGTTCCACTTTGACCGGATTCTTTTTCACCTTCACGCCGAGATATTGTCCGACCTTGACCTCGGGCCGGATTTCGACATAAGCGCTGTATTGCAGTTTCCGGTCGGTAAAATCGATTTCCCGGATCTCGGGATGGAAAATAGGGTCCAAGCGGTGCTCTTCCAGCGCCTCATGCAGCGTTTTCGAAACTAAACGCTTCCGGACTTCTTCTTTTGCTTCGTCCCGGTAGTGGGACCGAACTAAATCGGGAGGGACTTTCCCGGGGCGAAACCCGGGGACCTTGGCAATTTTTGAAATTTCCCGGTACACAGCATCATACGCTTCCGCAATGACCTCCTCGGGCACGTTCACCTTCACAAGTTTTTCGCATGGCGCCAATTCCTTAACGGTAACCTTCAACTGAATCTCCTCTCATTTCTTTGATCGAAGTATCTCAATCGGTACTCTTAAATTCTCTGGGTAGAGGGGGAGTTGAACCCCCACGGGTTTCCCCACAAGATCCTAAGTCTTGCGCGTCTGCCAATTCCGCCATCCACCCATCAAATCAGGCTCAACTTTCAACCAATTCCGAAGCTTGAAACCATCCAGTTTCAAGCAAAGTGCCGCAAGTATGAGTCTTGCGGCCGAAGCTTGAAACCATCCAGTTTCAAACAAAGTGCCGCAAGTATGAGTCTTGCGGCCGAAGCTTGAAACCATCCAGTTTCAAGCGGTCAAGTTCTCTTGAACTTGACACTCCGGTCAAAACTCGACGGTTTTGACCTTCGAAGTGCCGAAACTATGAAGTTTCGGCCGCCATCCACCCAAATTAGTATTATGGCCTGTGCAGATAATCGCACACACTCCCCCACTCTGAAAAGGAACGAATTTCCAAACCCGTGTCCGGCGGTCGACGCTTCAGACCGGCAGGATTTCTGGAGTTATGGAGATAAATTCATGGAGCGAGCGGAGGGATTTGAACCCTCGACACCAACCTTGGCAAGGTTGTGCTCTAC
>Ga0116177_10000541_pt1 | contig 27744 bp, 21 predicted proteins | sample AD_STIC10_MetaG_FD_89750 | JGI IMG/M metagenome (GOLD analysis project Ga0116177, IMG submission 89750) | Active sludge microbial communities of municipal wastewater-treating anaerobic digesters from USA - AD_STIC10_MetaG | ecosystem: Engineered > Bioreactor > Anaerobic > Digestate | place: USA... | reverse complement strand
CATCGTTGACCTCGAGCACGAGGTCGGCGTCCTTCGCGACCGGGCTGAGCACGGTGTCGGTGATCGCCAGACGCCGCGCGCCGGCCGTCCGGACCTGGTCGCAGACCTGCAGCGTGTCGGCCGCGTAGGGCGGGAAGCTCACCGCGATCAGCAGGTCGTGCGGGCCGGCGGCACGGGCCTGCTCGACGATGGCGCCGCCCAGCCCGGTGATCTGCACCGCCGGGCGCTCGACGCGGTTCAGCGCATACGCGAGGTAGGCCGCGACCGCATAGGAGCGCCGAAGCCCGAGCACGTAGACGAGCCGGGCGCGGCGGATCAGGCCGATCGCGCGCGTCAGCGGCAGCGCCGCGCTGTCGTCGCGCAGGTGCTCGAGCGAGACGATGTTGGCCTGGCTGAAGGCGCGCAGCACCGCGGCGGGGTCGGCGGGGTCGTCGATGGCCTGCTCGCCGCCGTAGTGGCGGATGCGCTCGCGGTAGCTCGGAGGGGCGGCGCGCTGCAACGGCTCGATGAACAGGCGCTGCAGTTCGCCGTAGCCCGAGAAGCCCAGCGCCTGCGCCATGCGGATGAAGGCCGAGGCCGCGATGCCCGACTGCGCGGCCACCGTGGCCACCGGGTTGAGCGCGATGTCGTTCGGGTGCTCGAGCGCGTGGCGCGCCGCGTCGCGCATGCGCGGCGTGAGCTGCTCGCCGAGCGCGCCCAGGCGCTCGCGCAAGGCGTCCAGCGTGGCGGGTTTGACGTCGTTCATGGCCGGCCCTGTGCGCGTATCGCCGCCGGGCTCAGAACGCGCGCACCTCGCCGCGCGGCACGAACCGGCCCATGCCCTCGCGGCCTCGCCAGGTGGGCCCGTCGACGATCAGTTCGCCGCGCAGGAAGACCTTCTCGACCTTGCCGCGCAGCGACCGGCCCTCGAGCAGCGTGTAGTCGCAGTTCGAGTGCAGCTCGTGCGCGTGGATGGTCTGGGTGGCGGTCGGGTCGAAGAGCACGACGTCGGCATCGCTGCCGACGGCGATCGTGCCCTTCTTCGGGAACAGGCCGAAGAGCTTGGCCGGCGTCGTCGACGTGAGCTGCACGAAGCGGTTCAGCGACAGCCGGCCCTGCATCACGCCGATGTCGAACAGGCTCACCATGCGCGTCTCGATGCCCGGCGCGCCGTTCGGGATCAGCGAGAAGTCGTCCTTGCCGCGCTGCTTCTGCAGCCGGTAGCCGAGGTGGCCCTCCTTCATGCAGAAGGGGCAGTGGTCGGTGGCGATGACCTGCAGGTCGTCGTAGCGCAGCGCACGCCACAGGTGCTTCTGGTCGTCGGGCGTGCGCAGCGGCGGCGTCATCACGAACTTCGCGGTGTCGAAGTCGTCGTTGTCGTAGGCCGAGTCGTCGAACAGCAGGTAGTGCGGGCAGGTCTCGGCGAACACCGGGATGCCCTCGTCGCGCGCCTGCACGATGTGCTTGAGCGCCTGGTTCGACGACACGTGCACGAAGTAGATCGGCGCCTGCGCCAGCTCGGCCAGGCGGATGCCGCGGTGCGTGGCCTCGCCTTCCAGGATCGCCGGCCGCGTCAGCGCGTGGTAGCGCGGCGAGGTGTGGCCGGCCTCGAGCGCCTCCTGGATGAGCAGGTCGATGACCGTGCCGTTCTCGGCGTGCAGCGCGACCATGCCGCCGTCGGCGCCGACCTGGCGCAGCATCTGGAAGATGGCCGCGTCGTCGGCCATCATCACGCCGGGATAGGCCATGAACATCTTGAAGCTGGTCACGCCCTCGTGGCGCATCGCGTGGCGCACGTCGGCGAGCACCTGTGCGTCCACGCGCGTGACGATGCAGTGCAGGCTGTAGTCGATGTTCACCTGCGCCTCGGCGCTGCGCTGCGCGCGCGCCAGCGCGCCGAGCACCGAGTCCTGCTCCGTCTGCAGCGCGAAGTCGACCACCGTCGTCGTGCCGCCGAAGGCCGCCGCCTTCGTGCCGCTGGCGAAGGTGTCGCAGGTGATCGTCGGGCCGATCACGTTCTCCATGTGGACGTGCGTGTCCACGCCGCCGGGCAGCACGTACAGCCCGGCCGCGTCGACCCGCGCCACCTCGGGCCCGACCTCGAGCGCGGTGCCGATGGCGCGCACCACGCCGCCGTCCAGCAGCACGTCGGCCACGTAGTCGTCGGTCGCGGTGATCACGCGGCCGCCGCGGATGACGGTGGCGCCGCTCACCGGACCACCTCGTCGAGCGCGGCGATCAGGCGGTCGATCTCGGCCTCGGTGTTGTAGTGCGCCATCGACACGCGGACCACGCCGCCGTGGGCCTGCAGCCCCAGCGCCTCCACCAGCCGCCGGGCGTAGAAGTCGCCGAAGCGGATGCCGATGCCGTGGCCGTCGACGTGCCGCACGACCGCCTCGCTGGCGCGGCCGGCGACGACGAAGCTGATCGTCGGCACGCGCCGGCCGTCGGCCGCCGAGGGCCGGCCGACGATGCGCACCGAGGGCTGGCCGCGCAGGTAGGACAGCAGCCGCTCGGCCAGCCGGTCCTCGTGCGCCGCGAAGGCGTCGAAGGCCGCCTGCATGCGCTCGCGCGGCGTGCCCGCCGCGCCCAGCGCCGTGCCGGTGTCGACGAGGTAGTCGCGGATGCCGATGCAGCCGTAGGACAGCTCGTAGTTCACGTTGCCCGGCTGCAGCTTGTAGGGCATCACGTCCGGCCCGATGAAGTAGTGGTTCAGGCTCGGCAGCGAACGCAGCAGCTCGCGCTGCACCCACATCACCGCGTGGTGCGGGCCGAAGACCTTGTAGAAGCTGAACACCACGACGTCGGCACCGCAGGCCTGCACGTCGACCAGCCGGTGCGGCGCGTAGGCCACGGCGTCGACGCAGAGCCTCGCGCCCGCGGCGTGCACGCGCTGCGCGACCGCCTCGACCGGGTTGATACTGCCCAGGATGTTCGACGCGTGCGTCATCGCGACCCAGGTGGTGCGCGGGCTCAGCAGGCGGTCGAGCGCGTCGAGCTCGAGCGCGAGGCTGTCGCGGTCGAGCTCCCAGACCCTGACCACCGCGCCGGCCTCCTGCAGGCGCATCCAGCCGCCGATGTTGGCCTCGTGGTCGGTCTGCGTGACGATGATCTCGTCGCCGGGCTTCACGCCGGGGCGCAGCGCCTGCATCAGCATGAACATCAGCGCCGTGGTGGCGCCGCCCATCACGACGGCGTCGTCCTCGGGGGCGTGGATCAGCTCGGCGACCGCGCGGCGCGCCTCGAGCACCTTCTCGCCCGCGCGCTGCGACGGCGCATAGCTCGCACCGAGCTGCACGCTGCTGGTCAGCAGGTAGTCGCGCACGCGGTCGGCCACGCGCCGCAGCACCTGCGAACCGCCGGCGTTGTCGAGGAAGACCCAGTCGCCCGCGAGGGCGGGAAACTCGGCGCGGAGGCGGTCCAGATCGAGGGCGGTCATGCGGTTCGGGGCGGGTTCAGTGCGGAAGAATCGCCTGCAGGAAGGCCCGCGTGCGGGCCTCGCGCGGCGAGCCGAAGAAGTCCTCGGGCGCGGCCTGCTCGACCACGACCCCGGCCTCCATGAAGACCACGCGATCGGCGACGCGCCGCGCGAAGCCCATCTCGTGCGTGACGATCACCATCGTCACGCCGGTGTGCGCCAGCGCCTGCATCACGGCGAGCACCTCGCCGACCATCTCGGGGTCGAGCGCGGAGGTGGGCTCGTCGAACAGCAGCACCTTGGGCTCCATCGCCAGCGCGCGCGCGATCGCCACGCGCTGCTGCTGGCCGCCGCTGAGCTGGCCCGGCAGCTTGTCGGCGTGGCCGGCGAGGCCGACCTTGTCGAGCAGCGCGCGGGCGCGCGCCTCGGCGTCGGCGCGCGGCATGCGGCGCACGCGCAGCGGCCCGAGCGCGACGTTGCGCAGCGCGCTCAGGTGCGGGAAGAGGTTGAAGCTCTGGAACACCATGCCGACCTCGGCGCGCACCTTGGCCAGCGCCGGGCCGCGCACGACGCGCTCGCCGTCCACGCGCACCTCGCCGCGCTGGTAGTCCTCGAGCAGGTTGATGCAGCGGATCAGCGTCGACTTGCCCGAGCCCGACGGCCCGACGACGACCACGACCTCGCCGGGGGCGACCTGCAGGTCGATGCCCCTGAGCGCGTGGAAGGCGCCGTAGTGCTTGTGCAGCCCGGCGATCTCGACGATCGGCCTCATCGGGTGGCCGCGCGGTGGCGCGCCTCGAAGTGGCCCACCAGCCGCACCAGCGGCAGCAGCAGCGTCAGGTAGAGCAGCGCCGCGCCGATCAGCGGCGTGGGGTTCGCCGCCAGCGCCTGCGCCTGCGTCGCCTGCTTCAGCAGGTCGGGCATCGCGACGACGGAGGCCAGCGCGGTGTCCTTCAGCACGTTGATGCAGTTGCTCGTCAGCGGCGGCGTGACGATGCGCAGCGCCTGCGGCAGCACCACGTCGCGCAGGGTGTTGAAGAAGCCCAGGCCGATGGCGTCGGCGGCCTCGAACTGGCCCTTCGGGATGGCTTCGATGCCGGCGCGGAAGATCTCTGCGGTGTAGGCGCAGGACACCAGCGAGAGCGCGGTGGCCGCCGCCGCGAACGACGACAGCCGCACGCCGACGAAAGGCAGCGCGTAGTAGACGAGCACCAGCAGCACCAGCAGCGGGATCGAGCGGAAGACGTCGATGTAGACGCGCGTCAGCCCGCGCAGCGGCGCCACGCCGTACAGCCGCATCAACGCCACGACCAGCCCGCCCGCCATGCCCAGCACGATGCTCACCACCCCGAGCAGCACCGTGACGCCCAGGCCCTCGAACAACAGCGGCAGCGCGTCGCGCAGCACGCGCCAGTTGAAGAAGGTGGCGACGAGGTCCACGGGGTGGCGGGGCGGACGGGCGCGGCCTTACTTGGGCATGTCCAGCACCTTCACCGTGGCCGAGTCGGCCGGCGGCGTGGAGCCGAACCACTTCTCGTGGGTCTTGGCGATGTAGCCTTCCTTCTTCAGCGCGGTCAGCGTGTCGTTGACCTTGGCCGCGTCGGCGAAGGTCTTGGCGAACATGAACGAGTAGCGCTCGCCGGTCGGGATGCGGCCGGCCACGCGGTACTGCGGCTTGTCCTTGATGTAGTACTCGACGGCCGGGATGTCGCTGATGTAGCCGTCGATGCGGCCGGCGGCCAGGTCGAGCATCGCCGGGGCCAGGCCCTCGTAGCGCGAGATCTTCGCGATCTTGTACTTGGCGGTGTTCTCGGTCGCCCAGATGTCGCCGGTGGAGGCGGTGTCGACGCCGACGGTCTTGCCCGCGAGGTCTTCGAGCTTGGCGATCGGGCTCGCCTTGAGCACCGACAGCGACTGGTCGCTGTCGTAGTAGGGCTGCGCGAAGGCCAGCGTCTCCAGGCGCTTGGCGGTGATCGTGATCGACGAGATCGCGATCTGGATGCGGCCCGACAGCACCGCCGGGAACAGGCCGTTGAACGGGATGTTCTCGATCTTCACGGTGTTGCCGGTGCGCCGGGCGACCTCGTTGACGAGGTCGATCTCGAAGCCGACGAACTTACCTTGCGCGTCCTGGAACTCCCAGGGCACGTTGCCGATGTTGGCGCCGACCGTCCATTCGGCGGCCGATGCCGGGGCCGCGAACGCGGCCGCCAAGGCCCAGACGGCGGTGAATCTGCTGAGTTTCATGCTGACGACTCCTGGTTTGAAACACGCCGGCGTGGACATCGCGCCGAGGGCCTCATCCTAGGGCCTTGAAGCAAACACTTCAAGCATCTTCAACACTGAATCATTCACGCCAGACTGGTGCGCGATCTCACCGATCCGGCGCGCCGCGCCGCACGGCGGTGCACGCCGCCGGACGCCGCGGCTACAGGTCGAGCACCAGCCGCGGCGACCGGGCGCGCGAGCAGCACGGCAGCATCTGGTCGTTCGCCGCCTGCTCCTCGGGCGTGAGGTAGAGGTCGCGGTGCTCGGGCAGGCCGTCGATCACGCGCGTCAGGCAGGTGCCGCACACGCCCTGTTCGCACGAGGTGGCGACCGTCACGCCGGCGTCGGCCAGGGCCTGCACGATGCTGCGGTCGGCCGCGACCGGGATCACGCGGCCGGAACTGGCCAGCATGACCTCGAAGGCGCCGTCGCCCCCCGCCGGTGCCGGCGTGGCACCGAAGAACTCGTAGTGGATGCGGTCCTCGGGCCAGCCCTGCGCGCGCGCGCTGGCCAGCACCGCGTCCATGAAGCCCTGGGGCCCGCAGACGTACAGGTGCCGGCCGGCCGGCGGCGCCGCCAGCAACGCCGCGATGTCCAGGCGCTGCGGCGCCGGGCCGTCGTCGTGGTGGAAGTGCACCTGCGGCGCATAGCCCGACGCGCCGATGCGCGCCGCGAACGCGGTGCGCGCCGGCGAGCGCGTGCAGTAGTGCATCTCGAAGGGCGCGCCGACGATCGCCAGGCGTTCGGCCATGCACAGCAGCGGCGTGACGCCGATGCCGCCGGCCAGCAGCAGGTGGCTGGCGGCGTCGTGCGCGAGCGCGAAGTGGTTCTTCGGCGCGCTGATCGTCAGCAGGTCGCCGACGTTCACGCGATCGTGCATGGCCGACGAGCCGCCGCGCGAGGCAGCGTCGCGCAGCACCGCGATCAGGTAGCGGTGCGTCTCGGCCGGGTCGTTGCACAGCGAGTACTGGCGCGTCGGGCCGCCGGGCACCTGCACGTCGACGTGCGAGCCGGCGGCGAACGACGGCAGCGGCGCGCCGTCGGCCGAGACCAGTTCGAAGCTGCAGATGCCTTCGGCCTCGACCGACTTGCGTGCCACGCGCACGCGCAGGGTGGCGGCGCCCATCATGCGCCCGGCCGTTCCAGCGCCACCAGGCGCTCGACGATGCGCCGCGCCTGCACGCCACCGAGGTCGGTGTTCAGCGACAGCAGCTTGCGCTCGGGCCGCGCCAGCAGGTTGCGCTGCTGCGACTCGAGCATCTCGAGGTCCTCCATGAAGACCTTGCCCTGCGCCTCGCGGATCGATGCGGTCAGCGCCTTGTCGTCGGGGCGGAAGTTGCGTGCCAGGCCCCAGAAGTACCAGATCGAGGTCTCGGTCTCGGGCGTGATCAGGTCGACGACGATGCCCGAGGTCTTGACCGCGGCGGGCGCGTCGAAACCGCCCTGCCCGGCCAGCGCCACGCCGACGTCGATCAGCACGCTCGACGGCGGCACGAAGCGGCAGCGCTGCCAGCGGTCGACGGTGGCCTGGTCGTCGAGCCCGTTGCCGCGCATCGCGGCCTGCCAGAACGGCGGCGCCTTCACGCCGGGCATGTCGCGCCGGGTGATCACGACGTCGCCGTCGGCCGTGGTCTGCGCGGCCACCTCGTCGAGCTCCTGCTGGCCGATGCTGGTGGCGTGCACGTACTTCTCGTGCGTCAGGTCCATCAGGTTGTCGACCATCAGGCGGAAGTCGCAGTTCACATGGAACATGCCGCCGCCGAAGGTCCAGGCCGGGTCTTCGGCCCAGGCCAGGTTCGGCATCAGCGCCGGGTCGGCCTTCGCGGCGTCGCCGGGCCAGATCCAGACGTAGCCGTAGCGCTCGATCACCGGATAGGCCGTCACCGGCGGGAAGCCTCGCACGCGCTGCCCCGGCATCGCCACGGCCTTGCCCTCGCAGCCCATCTCGAGCCCGTGGTAGCCGCAGACCAGCCGGCCCTCGACCACGCGCCCCAGCGACAGCGGCGCGCCGCGGTGCGGGCACCAGTCGTCCAGGCCGACCGCCTGGCCCTCGGGCCCGCGGAAGAAGACGATGCGCTCCCCGCAGATCCGGCGCCCCAGAGGCTTCTCGTCGATCTCGGACGGCGTGCAGGCCACATACCAGGCGTTCTTCGGGTACATCGAGGTCTCCAGGGTGGGGATGGCTTGTAAATTGGATCCAATTGTGCGACAAATTGGCTTTGCAGCGCAATACTTTGGTGCTTATGGATCCAATTGAGTCCGCGGTGACCGATTCGACCAGCGTCGTGGCCACGCTGCGCCAGCTCATCGTCAACGGCCGCCTGCCGGCCGGCGAACGGCTGGCCGAGATTCCCGTGGCGCAGTCGCTGGGGGTGTCGCGCACGCCGGTGCGGCTCGCTTTCCGCGCGCTCGAGCAGGAGGGGCTGCTGGCGCGTGCCGGCAAGCGCGGCTACGAGGTGCGCAGCTTCTCGGAGGCCGACGTGCGCACCGCCATCGAGGTGCGCGGCACGCTCGAGGGCCTGGCCGCCCGCCACCTCGCCGAACGCGGGATGTCGCCCGCGGTGCGCGCCGCGCTCGCCGGGTGCCTCGACGAGGGTGCCGCGGTGCTGGCCAAGGGCCACCTCGTCGACGAGGACGTCGGCCGCTGGAGCCGGCTGAATCAGCGCTTCCACGACACGCTGGTCCACGCCCACGAGAGCCGCGTGATCGCCGACGCCATCGCGCGCAACAACCACCTGCCGTTCGCGTCGGCCGACTCGATCGCGCTGGACCGCACGGCCCTGCCGGCCGAGTACGAGAAGCTGCGCATCGCGCAGCTGCAGCACCGGCTCGTCGTCGATGCCCTCGAGCACCGCGAGTCGGCACGCGTCGAGATGCTGATGCGCGAGCACGCGTGGGTGGGGTTCCGCTACGGACGGCTCGTCACGCCGCCCGCGGCGCCCGGCTGACGCGGCAGCCGTCCCGAACCCGGGCGCGACCCGGGGACGCCGGCTCCGAGTTTTGCCGATGCCGGGATCGGCACCGCGCCGATGGACACCGGTCGATTTCGCCGCTAGAAGACGGTCCTGTCGCGCCGCGGCGAGCGTTTTGCCGCCCGGCCGCGACCGGAGGAAGCGTGATGGAACTCGCCACACCCGCCCGCCCCGACCCGGCGACGGTCGCTGCGCCCCGAACGCCAGTGGCCGCCGAGGCCGGGCCGTCCCGCGCGGCGGCGCTGGGCCCCGCGCGCGGGTCCGAGGGTCCCAAGGCCACCGCCCAACGCGCGACGATCGAGTCGCTGCGCAGCTCGCCGCGTGCCGTCGCGCAGCGCGACAGCCTCGCGGCCGCCTTCGGGCCGGCCGCCCAGCGCGTCGAGCGCACCACGTCGATCTACAACCGCGAACAGCACACCAACACCTTCCACAAGTCGATGGAGATCATCGACTCGACCGATCCGACCGCCTACGTCCACCTGTCGCGCAGCGTCGCCGACGAGCACAGCGTCGACATCCAGCAGCAGCCCGACTTCTTCAACGGCCTGCGCGAGGCCAACAAGGGCAACCGCGTCGAGCAGGCCGCGCCGGACGTGCACGCCCCCCTCGGCCGCTACACCCGCGCGAACAATGCGCACGTCACGCTCGAGGGGCGGTACGCGAGGGTGATGTCGAACCTCGCCTCGGGGCTGGACGACGTCGACGCGGTCAAGGCCGGCGCGCCGGTCGACCCCGAATATGCGAACCTGAACTTCGGCTCGTCGGTCGACCACGACGGCGCCCACCAGTCCGACTACGACCTGTTCGGCTACATCCACAACTGGGCCGAGGACGCGGACGAGTACGCGCGCATGCGCCCCGAGGAATGGGAAGGCCAGAAGGACGAACTCGTCGAGACCATCGGCCGGGTGCACGACCGCACCGCCGAGTTCGCCTCGCACCTGATCGCCGCGAGCCCGCTGCGGGACCTGCCCTCGGAGGACTTCGTGCACTACGGCGGCATCGAGTGGAGCCCGATCCTGCCCGAAAGCCTGCGCTAGCCGGCCGGCCGCGCGCCGGCATCGACAGCAAGGTGGTAGGCCGCCCGTGAGTCGAACACGGCACCAACAGATTATGAGTCTGCTGCTCTAACCAATCATGAGCTAGCGGCCCGGGGAAGGCGGATTGTAGGCAGGCCTACTTGGCGCTCAGCGCGTTGCTGACCAGGCGCGCGGTGATGTCGACGATCTGGATCATGCGGTCGTAGGCCATGCGCGTGGGCCCGATCACGCCGAGCGTGCCGACGACCTGGCCGTCGACCTCGTACGGGGCCGACACGACCGACAGCTCCTCGAAGGGCACGACCATGCTCTCGCCGCCGATGTAGATGCGCACGCCCTCGGCGCGGCTGCTGACGTCGAGCAGGCGCATCAGCTGCGTCTTCTGCTCGAAGAGGTCGAAGAGCTTGCGCAGGCTGCCCATGTCGCTGGAGAAGTCCTGCACCGTCAGCAGGTTGCGCTCGCCCGAGACGACGAGTTGCTCCTGGCTGTCGGCGATCGCCTCGCTGCCGGCCTGCACCGCCGCCTGCATCAGCTGGGCGATCTCGCCGCGCAGTGCGTCGACCTCGGTCTTCAGGCGCTCGCGCACCTCCTCGATCGTCAGGCCGGCATAGTGCGCGGTCAGGTAGTTGCTGGCCTCGATGAGCTGCGACGGGGTGTAGTCCTGCGCGGTGAAGATGACGCGGTTCTGCACGTCGCCGTCGGGCGCGACGATGATCACCAGCACGCGTCGCTCCGACAGGCGCATGAACTCGATGTGGTGGAAGACGCTGGCCTTGCGCGGCGCCGTGACCACGCCGACGAAGCTCGACAGGCTGGACAGCAGCTGCGCCGCATTGGCGATCACGCGCTGCGGCTGGTCGGGCTGCAATTGCGGCGGCGCCTCGTGCTGCCCCACCTCGGACAGGTTCAGCGGCTTGGCCGTGAGCATGGTGTCGACGAACAGGCGGTAGCCGCGCGCGGTGGGGATGCGTCCGGCGCTGGTGTGCGGGCTGACGATCAGGCCGAGGTCCTCGAGATCGGCCATGACGTTGCGGATCGTCGCCGGCGACAGTTCCAGGCCGCTGGCCCGGGACAGGGTGCGCGAACCCACCGGCTGGCCGTCCGCGATGTAGCGTTCGACCAGCGCTTTCAACAGGGTCTTGGCGCGTTCGTCCAGCATGGTTTCGATTGTAGGCCGCGGGGCTTTCTCCCCCCGGTCGCGCGGGGGGGCTGTGGTGTAATCCCGCGCATGTCGACCCGCTTCCGTCATGCTGCGCTCGTGGGCAAGTACCAGGCGGCGGGCATCCGCGGCGTGCTCGACGAGATCGCGCATTTCCTGATGCGCCAGGGCCTCGAGGTCTCGCTCGAACGGCAGACGGCGCAGGCCACGGGCCTGACCGGCCACCCCGCGCTCACGCCCGAGGAACTGGGCCGCGACTGCGACATCGCCATCGTCGTCGGTGGCGACGGCACGATGCTCGGCATCGCCCGCGAGCTGGCGCGCTACGGCACGCCGCTGGTGGGCATCAACCAGGGCCGGCTGGGCTTCATCACCGACGTGCACGTCGGCCAGTTCGCCGCGGTGCTGGCGCCGATGATCGACGGCGACTACGAGGAAGAGCGCCGCACCATGCTCGAAGGCGAGGTGCGCCGCGACGAACGCCCGATCTTCGAGGGCTATGCGCTGAACGACGTGGTCGTCAGCCGCGGGTCGAGCTCGAGCATGGTCGAGCTGAAGATCGAGATCGGCGGCGAGTTCGTCGCCAGCCACCGGGCCGACGGCTTCATCGTCGCGTCGCCCACCGGCTCGACGGCGTATGCGCTGTCGGCGGGCGGGCCGATCCTGCACCCGGGCATCGGCGGCTTCCTGCTCGTGCCGATCGCGCCGCACGACCTGAGCAACCGCCCGATCGTGCTGCCCGACACGGTCGAGATCCACATCGAGGTCGTGGCCGGCCGCGACGCCAGCGTCAACTTCGACATGCACGCGCTGGCGAGCCTGTGGCACGGCGACCGCATCCGCGTGCGCCGTTCGAAGCACCAGGTGCGCTTCCTGCACCCGCGCGGCTGGAGCTACTTCGCGACGCTGCGGCGCAAGCTGCACTGGAACGCCGGGGTGACCTGATGCTGCGCCGCCTGTCCCTGCGCGACTTCGTCATCGTGCCCTCGCTCGAGGTCGAGTTCGACGCCGGCTTCACCGTGCTCAGCGGCGAGACCGGCGCAGGCAAGTCGATCCTCGTCGACGCGCTGCAGCTCGCGCTGGGCAGCCGCGGCGACGCCGGCGTGGTGCGCGAGGGCGCGGCGCGGGCCGAGATCGGTGCCGAGTTCGACGCCCCGGCGAGCCTCGCCGCCTGGCTCGTGGAGTCCGGCTTCGAGCCGGGCGACGACGACGCCGGCCGCCTGCTGCTGCGCCGCAGCATCGATGCGCAGGGCAAGAGCCGCGCGTGGATCAACGGCCGCTCGGCCACGGTCGCCCAGCTGCGCGAGGCCGCCGATCACCTGGTCGACATCCACGGCCAGCACGCCTGGCAGAGCCTGACGCGCGGCGCTTCGGTGCGCGCGCTGCTCGACGCCTACGCCGGCGTCGACGCGGCCCCGATGGCGCAGGCCTGGCAGGTCTGGAGGTCGGCCGCCGAGGCCCTGCACGACGCACGCGGCCGCCAGGCCGACCTCGACCGGGAACGCGAGCGCCTGGCCTGGCAGGTGGGCGAACTCGACAAGCTCGCGCCCGCCGACGGCGAATGGCAGGAGCTCGACGCCGAGCACCGCAAGCTGTCGCACGCGCAGGGCCTGATCGACGCGGCCCGCGGCGCGCTCGAGGCGGTGGCCGAGGCCGACGACAACGCCGAGACGCTGACCGGCCGCGCGCTCGACGCGCTGCAGGACGTGGCGGCGTTCGACACCCAGATCGCCGGCGTGGTCGAGGTGCTGCAGGGTGCGCAGGCGCAGCTGCAGGACGCCGCGCACACGCTCAATGCCTACCTCGGCCGCACCGAACCCGAGCCGCAGCGCCTGGCCGAGCTCGACGACCGGCTGTCGGCGTGGATGGGCCTGGCGCGGCGCTACCGCCGCCCCGCCGAAGAACTGCCGGCGCTGCTGCGCCAGTGGAAGGACGAGCTGCGCGCGCTCGACGCCGCCGCCGACCTCGACGGGCTGCAGCGGGCGCTCGACGCTGCGCGCACCGACTGCGACCGGCAGGCCGCGACGCTGTCGAAGGCGCGCCGCAGCGCCGCGCCGAAGCTCGGCGCGAGCGTCACGCAGGCGATGCAGCAGCTCGGCATGGCCGGCGGCCGCTTCGAGGTGTCGCTGCTCGCGCAGGACGCGCCGCAGTCCTACGGCCGCGAATCGGCCGAGTTCCTGGTCGCGGGCCACGCCGGCAGCACACCACGGCCGCTGGCCAAGGTGGCGTCGGGTGGCGAGCTGTCGCGCATCGCGCTGGCCATCGCCGTCACGACCAGCCGGCTCGGCGAGGCCGGCACGCTGATCTTCGACGAGATCGACGCCGGGGTGGGCGGCGCGGTCGCCGAGACCGTGGGCCGGCTGATGAAGCAGCTCGGCCGCGACCGCCAGGTGCTGGCCGTGACCCACCTGCCGCAGGTCGCGGCCTGCGCCGACCGCCACTTCGTGGTCGCCAAGCGCGTCGTCGCCGGCCAGACCTGCAGCGACGTGCAGCCGGTGGCCGGCGAGGCCCGGGTGGCCGAGGTCGCGCGCATGCTCGGCGGAGAGCGGCTGTCGGGCACCAGCCTGGCGCATGCGCAGGAGATGCTCGACGTCGGCGCCTCGGCGGGCGACGCCGCGGGCGCCGCACCGCGGTCGCGCAAGAAGGCGACCTGACCCCCGACCCGACACGCGACGACATGAGCGACCCCACGAGCCCGACGCCCGCCCCCGCCTTCGAGCCGGCCGCACCGACGCTGCGCGATGTCGTGCTCGTCACCGGCATCTCGGGCTCGGGCAAGTCGGTGGCGCTGCACGCGCTCGAGGATGCCGGCTTCTACTGCGTCGACAACCTGCCGCCGGAGCTGCTGCGCGCCTTCCTGCAGCTCGAGAGCGAACGCGCCTGCGACCGGATCGCCATCGCGATGGACGTGCGCAGCGCCGGCTCGCTGCCCGGGCTGCTGCCGCTGGTCGAGCAGCTGCGCGGCGAAGGCATCGCGATCCGCTCGATCTTCCTCGACGCGAGCACCGACGCGCTGGTGCGGCGCTTCTCCGAGACCCGCCGGCTGCACCCGCTGACCGAGCAGCGCGCGAACGACCCGGTGCGTCCGGGCAGCCCGGCGCGGCGCAAGGAAGACCGCGCTCCCGACGGCCGCCGCGCGCTCGTCGATGCCATCGAGCTCGAACGCGAGCTGCTGGCCGAGCTGCGCGAGGTGTCCACCGTGATCGACACCAGCCAGCTGCGCCCGGCGCAGCTGCGCATCTGGATCCGCGACCTGGTGCGCGCCTCGGCGCAGCGCCTGACGCTGGTGTTCGAGAGCTTCGCGTTCAAGCACGGCGTGCCGCTGGACGCCGACTACGTGTTCGACGTGCGCGTGCTGCCGAACCCGCACTACATCCGCGAGCTGCGGCCGCAGACCGGCCGCGACGAGCCGGTCGCCGAGTACCTGCGGGCCCAGCCCGAGGTGGCCGAGATGCTGGGGCAGATCGAGGCCTTCCTGGTGCGCTGGCTGCCGGCCTTCGAGGGCGACCAGCGCAGCTACCTCACCGTGGCCATCGGCTGCACCGGCGGCCAGCACCGCTCGGTGTACATGGCCGAGACCCTGGCACGGCGCTTCGCCGAGCACTCGGGCACGCTGGTGCGCCACCGTGAACTCGATGCGCGCGACTGACCGGCACGGGGCGTCTCGATGAGCCCGCGCGAGCTGCCGCTGTTCCCGCTGCGCACCGTGCTCTTTCCCGGCGGGCTGCTCGGGCTGAAGGTCTTCGAGGCGCGCTACCTCGACATGGTCTCGGCCTGCCTGCGCAATGCCTCGCCTTTCGGCGTCGTCACGCTCAGCCGCGGCGCCGAAGCCGGTCGCGACGCCGAGGTCCAGTTCGAGGCCATCGGCGTGCTCGCCGAACCCTTCGACGTCGACAGCGCCCAGGCCGGTATCCTGCAACTGCGCTGCCGCGGCACGCAGCGCTTCACGCTCGACGACCCGCGCCAGCAGGCCGACGGGCTGTGGATCGCGTCGACCACGCTGCTGCCGGGCGACGAGGCGGTGGCGCCGCCCGAGGCGATGGTCCCCACGGTCAAACGCCTGGCGCAGGCCATCGGCACGCTCAAGGAGCAGGGGGCGGAGCCCTTCCTCGAGCCCTTCCGTTTCGACAACGCCGGCTGGGTGGCGAACCGCTGGTGCGAGATCCTGCCGATCCCGCTGACGGCCAAGCACAAGCTGATGGCCCTGCCGGACCCGCTGGTGCGGCTGAAGCTCGTCGACGACTTCCTGCGCAGCAAGGGCGTGATCGCCTGAGCGCGGGCGGTACTCAGTCCGCGGCGCCGAGCAGGCGTCGCAGCGGCGCCGGCAGGCCGGCGGCGAGCGCCTCGTCCCGGGTGAACCAGCGGCCCTCGGGCCAGGCGGCGAGCACGGCCTGCACGCGCGCGGCGGCGGCGCGGGCAGGCAGCGTCCAGCGCACCGGGTGCAGGGTCCAGTCGAGGTGCGTCAGCGTGTGCGTGAAGCTGGCAAGCGCCTCGCCTTCGCCCGGCCAGCCCGCGCGGGTCGCGTCAAAGGCCTCGGCCGAGTCGAACTCCGGCAGGCTCCACAGGCCGGCCCAGACACCGTGCTGCGGGCGCGGCACCAGCCAGACCCGGTCCTGCCGGCGCAGCCACAGCCAGACGTTCTCGCGCCGGCCCCGCCTGAGCTTGCGCGTCTTCACCGGATAGTCGAGCGGCGTGCCGGCGGCCGCGGCAGCGCACAGGTCGCGCACCGGGCAGCGGTCGCACGCGGGCGCGCGCGCCAGGCACAGCGTGGCGCCGAGGTCCATCAGGCCCTGCGTGTAGGCCTCGATGCCCTGCTCGGGCAGCAGTTCGGTGGCACGCGCCCACAGCGCCCGCTCCTGGGCGGCTTCGGCCAGGTCGCCGTCGAAGGCCAGCAGCCGCGTCAGCACGCGCTTGACGTTGCCGTCGAGGATGGCCACGCGCTCGCCGAAGCAGAACGCCGCGATCGCCGCCGCGGTGGAGCGGCCGATGCCGGGCAGCGACTGCAGCGCGGCGCTGTCGGCCGGGAAGCGCCCGCCGTGCAGCGCGACGACGGCCTGCGCGCAGCGATGCAGGTGGCGCGCGCGGCTGTAGTAGCCCAGGCCGCTCCACAGCGCGAGCACCTCGTCCTGCGATGCCGCGGCCAGCGCGGCCACGTCCGGAAAACGCTGCAGGAAGCGCTCGTAGTAGCCGAGCACCGTGGCCACCTGCGTCTGCTGCAGCATGATCTCCGACAGCCAGACGCGGTACGGGTCGCGCGTGCGCTGCCAGGGCAGCGCATGGCGGCCGTGCTGGCGCTGCCAGTCGATCAGGCGGGGCGCGAAGGCCGCCGGCGCGGCGCGCTTCAAGCCGCGTCGGCCCGCCGCATGGGGGTGGGTGTGGCGAGGTCGCCGAAGTCGAGGTCGAGGTCCAGCCCCGCGGGCCTCGGCGCCTGCGGCCCGGCCACCGCCTGCTCGCGCAGCGCCTCGGTCAGGGCGACGGCACGCTGCTGCGCGGACTGCAGGCGCCGGTCGTTGGCTTCGAGTTCGACGAGGCGCGACTCGAGGTCACCGGCCGCGGTCTGCACGCGCTCGAGCACGTCGCGGCGGCGCTTGAAATGCCGACGCCGGTCGCGCAATTGGCCGTCGACCAGGCCCGAGGCCTGCTTGTTCCAGAGCTCGACCTCGGCACTGGCGTTCTCGAACACGACGCGCAGGCGCGAGACCAGCATGCGCCGGAACTGCTCCATGAACGCCGGCTGCGACAGGCGCATCGCCTGCGTCAGGCCGAGGTACTGGACGTAGTTGCGCTCGATCAGCGCGAGGTCTTCGTCGAAGCGATCGAGCTCGGGCCCGGGGGCCAGCGCCAGGCTGAAGCCGAACTCGGCGTTCAGGCGCGTGAACGAGGCCGCGAGCATGTCGCGGGTCTCGGTGCTGCGCTTCTGGGCCGCGGCCAGCAGCGCGCGCAGCCGCTCGCACATCGCGACGAAGGACTTCTTCGCGCCGAACTTCAGGATCGAAGCCTGCAGCGAGTGCAACAGCGCATCGACCTCGTCGCGCACCCGGTCGGACGACAGGCCGACCAGCGTGTCCTTCAGCATGCGGTTGTGCACCACGCGCATCGCCTGCAGCCGCGTCGTGCAGGCCTCGAACTCGACCGTCTCGGCGTCGACGCGCTGCAGCAGCAGCTGCAGCTTGGCGCCGCTCTTGCCGCGCAGCCCCCGCAACTCGAGCATCTGCTCGGCGAGCAGCCGGCGCGCGCTGCCGATCTTGCGCCCGACCTGCACCTCGACGATCTGCGCAGCCTTCAGCACGACCTGCTCGAGCAGTTCGCGCCGCCGCGGCAGCAGCTCCCGCCCGAGGGTGCTCTCGAACTCGGGCAGCCGGCTCGCCGCGAGCCCGGCCGGGTCGCCCGCGATGCGCGAGGCCAGGGCCTGGCGCGCCGACAGCGGAAACACGCGCGCCATGTCGACGCCCAGCGTGCGCGCGGTCTCGAGCTGCTGGAAGTCGATCTGCTCGCGCACCTGCGCGGCCGAGGCCAGCGGGTCGGTCAGCGTGTCGATCTTGTTCAGCACGACAAAGCGCTCGAGCGCCTCGCCCCCGAGGTGGTCGCGCCACACGGCCATGTCGGATTTGGTGACGCCGGCATCGGCCGCGAGGATGAACACCGTCGCATGCGCGGTCGGCAGCAGGCCCAGCGTCAGCTCGGGCTCGGCACCGATCGCATTGAGCCCCGGCGTGTCGAGCACCACGAGGCCCTGCTTGAGCAGCGGGTGCGGGTAGTTGATCAGCGCGTGGCGCCAGGCGGGCACCTCGACGTTGCCGTCGCCGTCCTGCGGCGGGTTGTCCTCGGGGTGCTCGTCGTTCCAGAAGCCCAGCGCCCGCGCGCGCTCGACCGGCACGAACAGCGTGCGCCGCACCTCCTGCAGCGCGTTCGCCAGGCGCTCGGGCTGCGCGGTGTCGAGTTCGAGCGTGCGCCAGGCGCGCGGCAGGCCGCGCAGTTCGGCCAGGGCCTGGCCGTTCAGGCGCGTCTCGATCGGCAGCAGCGACAGCGACGCCGCCTCGCCTGCCCGCCAGCCCATCTCCACCGGGCACATCGTCGTACGCCCCGGCGTCGCGGGCAGGACCCGGCGACCGGTGTCGGCAAAGAAGATCGCGTTGATCAGTTCGGACTTGCCGCGAGAGAACTCGGCGACGAAGGCGACGATCAGCTTTTCCTGCCCGAGGCGTTCGCGCAGCGACTTGAGCTGGCCAAGGGAGGCGGTGTCGAGCAGTTCCTGCTCGACGAGAAAGCGCGACAGTTCGTCGAGCCGCTTGACGAGCGTCGTCCGCCACAGGCTCAGGCCATCGAAGCTGCTGGCGAAGGAGGTTTGCATGGACGAACGCGCGGCGCCGGGGAGGCCAGGAAGTGGAACTTCATGGTATCCCAAGGCCCCGCGCCGCATCCGCAGCGGAAACAACTGCTCACCGCCGCCCGCGCGCAGTAACTCACGCCGAGGAAGGCCTTCGGCGGCGCCGGGCGCGGCCGCAGTCGCGGCTTCGCCCGGCACGGGTCTGTCAGCGCGGCAGGTCGCTCGCGCCCATCAGGTACTGGTCGACGGCACGCGCGGCCTGGCGGCCCTCGCGGATCGCCCACACCACCAGCGACTGGCCCCGGCGCATGTCGCCCGCGGCGAAGACCTTGTCGACGTTCGTCCGGTAGCCGCCCAGGTCGTCGGTGCCGGCCTTGGCATTGCCGCGCGCGTCCTTGTCGACGCCGAAGGCATCGAGCACCGTCGCCACCGGGCTGACGAAGCCCATCGCGAGCAGCACCAGGTCGGCCGGAATGACCTTCTCGGAGCCCGGCACCTCGATCATCTTGCCGTCCTTCCACTCGACGTGGACGGACTTCAGCGCGGTGACCTTCCCCTTCTCGCCGATGAACTCCTGGGTCGCGATCGCGAACGCGCGCTCGCAACCTTCCTCGTGGCTCGACGAGGTGCGCAGCTTGATCGGCCAGTACGGCCACACCAGCGGCTTGTTCTCCTGCTCCGGGGGCATCGGCAGCAGCTCGAACTGCGTCACGCTCTTGGCCCCGTGGCGGTTGCTGGTGCCCACGCAGTCGCTGCCGGTGTCGCCACCGCCGATCACCACCACGTGCTTGCCGGTGGCCATGATCTGAGACTTCAGCTTGCCGCCCGCGTTGACCTTGTTCTGCTGCGGCAGGAACTCCATCGCGAAGTGCACGCCGTCGAGGTCGCGCCCCGGCACCGGCAGGTCGCGCGACTGCTCGGCGCCGCCGGTGAGCAGCACCGCATCGAACTGCGACTTCAGTTCCTCGGCGCTGACGATCTCCTGGGCCCAGTTGGTGACCTTGCTGCCTTCGGGCAGCGCGCCGACGAGCACCCCGGTGCGGAAGCGCACGCCCTCGGCCTTCATCTGCTCGACGCGGCGGTCGATGTGCGACTTCTCCATCTTGAAGTCGGGAATGCCGAAGCGCAGCAGGCCACCGATCGAGTCGTTCTTCTCGAACAGCGTGACCTCGTGGCCGGCGCTCGCGAGCTGCTGCGAGGCCGCCAGGCCCGCCGGTCCGGAGCCGACGACGGCGATCTTCTTGCCGGTCTTCGCCTTCGGCGGCCGCGGCACGACCCAGCCTTCGGCCCAGGCGCGGTCGATGATCGCGTGTTCGATGCTCTTGATGCCGACGGCTTCGTCGTTGAAGTTCAGCGTGCAGGCCGCTTCGCACGGTGCCGGACAGATGCGACCAGTGAACTCGGGGAAGTTGTTGGTGCTGTCGAGCACGCGGAAGGCGTTCGCCCAGTCGCCGCGGTACACGAGGTCGTTGAAGTCCGGGATGACGTTGTTGACCGGGCAGCCGTTGTTGCAGAACGGAATGCCGCAGTCCATGCAGCGCGCGCCCTGGATCTTCGCCTCGTCCTCCTTCAGGCCGATGACGAATTCCTTGTAGTTCTTCAGGCGCTTGGCGACGGGCTCGTAGCCCTCTTCCAGGCGCTCGTACTCCATGAAGCCGGTGACTTTGCCCATGATCTGTGTGCTTTCCTGATCGTTCTGAGTGTGCGTGCGTCACCGGTCACTTGGCCGGCACCACCTTGGTCTTCTTGTCGGCCTTGGCCTTGGCGATGGTGTCGCCGGTCTCCTTGGCGGCGTGGATCTCGCCCAGCGCGCGCTTGTACTCGTGCGGGAAGACCTTGACGAACTTCGCGCGCGACTCGCCCCAGTGGTCGAGGATGTGGCGCGCGCGCAGCGAGCCGGTCCACTTGTGGTGGTCCTCGACCATCTTCCTGAGCAGCGCCTCGTCGGTCTGACCCTTGTGCCACAGCGCACGGTCGACGGTGGCCTCCTGTTCGGCCGCCGACGGCACCTTGTCGAGCGCGACCATCGACGTGTTGCAGCGCTTCGCGAACTGCCCGTCCTCGTCGTAGACGTAGGCGATGCCGCCGCTCATGCCGGCGGCGAAGTTGCGGCCCGTCTTGCCGAGCACGACCACCGTGCCGCCGGTCATGTACTCGCAGCCGTGGTCGCCGGTGCCCTCGACGACCGCCGAGGCCCCCGACAGGCGCACCGCGAAGCGTTCGCCGGCGACGCCGCGGAAGAAGGCCTCGCCGCTGGTCGCTCCGTACAGCACCGTGTTGCCGACGATGATGTTGTTCGTCGCGTCGCCGCGGAACTCGATGCTCGGGCGGATCGCGATGCGGCCGCCCGACATGCCCTTGCCGGTGTAGTCGTTGGCGTCGCCGATCAGGTAGATCGTGATGCCCTTGGCCAGGAAGGCGCCGAAGCTCTGGCCGCCCGTGCCTTCCATCTGGATGAACACGGTCTGGTCGGGCAGGCCTTCGGGGTGGCGGCGGATCAGCTCGCCCGACAGCATCGCGCCGACGGTGCGGTTGACGTTGCGCGCGTCCTCGAGGAACTGCACCTTCTCGCCGCGCTCGAGCGCCGCCCTGGCCTTCTCGATCAGGCGCACGTCGAGTGCCCGGTCGAGGCCGTGGTCCTGCTCCTCGACCTGGCGGCGCGGCACGTCGGCCGGCACGCTGGGCAGGTGGAACACGCGGCTGAAGTCCAGGCCCTTGGCCTTCCAGTGGGCGATGCCCTTCTTCGTGTCGAGCAGGTCGGCGCGGCCGATCAGGTCGTCGAACTTGCGGATACCCAGCTGCGCCATGATCTGGCGCGCCTCTTCGGCAACGAAGAAGAAGAAGTTGACGACGTGCTCGGGGCGGCCCTGGAACTTGGCGCGCAGCAGCGGGTCCTGCGTGGCCACGCCCACCGGGCAGGTGTTCAGGTGGCACTTGCGCATCATGATGCAGCCTTCGGCCACCAGCGGCGCGGTGGCGAAGCCGAACTCGTCGGCGCCGAGCAGCGCGCCGATGACGACGTCGCGGCCGGTCTTCATCTGGCCGTCGGCCTGCACGCGGATGCGGCTGCGCAGGCGGTTCAGCACCAGCGTCTGCTGCGTCTCGGCCAGGCCCAGCTCCCACGGCGTGCCGGCGTGCTTGATCGACGACCAGGGCGAGGCGCCCGTGCCGCCGTCGTGGCCGGCGATCACGACGTGGTCGGCCTTGGCCTTGGCCACGCCGGCCGCGATCGTGCCCACGCCCACCTCGGACACCAGCTTCACGCTGATGCCGGCACGCGAGTTCGCGTTCTTCAGGTCGTGGATCAGCTGCGCGAGGTCTTCGATCGAGTAGATGTCGTGGTGCGGCGGCGGCGAGATCAGGCCGACGCCCGGCACCGAGTAGCGCAGGAAGCCGATGTACTCGGACACCTTGCCGCCCGGCAGCTGGCCGCCCTCGCCCGGCTTCGCGCCCTGGGCCATCTTGATCTGGATCTGGTCGGCGCTGACCAGGTACTCGGTCGTGACGCCGAAGCGGCCCGACGCGACCTGCTTGATCTTGCTGCGCAGCGAGTCGCCGGCCTTCAGCTCGTAGTCGACCGTGATGACCTTGCTGCCGACGACGTCGCTGACCTTCGTGCCGGCGGCGATCGGGATGCCCTTGAGCTCGTTGCGGTAGCGCGCCGGGTCTTCACCGCCCTCGCCGGTGTTGCTCTTGCCGCCGATGCGGTTCATCGCGACGGCCAGCGTGGCGTGCGCCTCGGTGGAGATCGACCCCAGCGACATCGCGCCGGTGGCGAAGCGCTTGACGATCTCGGCGGCCGGCTCGACCTCTTCGAGCGGGATCGCCTTGCTCGGATCGACCTTGAACTCGAACAGGCCGCGCAGCGTCATGTGGCGCCGGCTCTGGTCGTTGATGATCTGCGCGTATTCCTTGTAGGTCTCGAACTTGCCGGCGCGCGCGCTGTGCTGCAGCTTGGCGATCGCGTCGGGCGTCCACATGTGCTCTTCGCCGCGCACGCGCCAGGCGTATTCGCCGCCGGCGTCAAGCATGCCGGCGAGCACCGGGTCGTCGCCGAAGGCCGCCTTGTGCATGCGGATCGCCTCTTCGGCGACCTGGAACACGCCGATGCCGCCGACCTGGCTGGCGGTGCCGCGGAAGTACTTGTCGATCAGCGGCTTGTCCAGGCCGATGGCCTCGAAGAGCTGCGCGCCGCAGTAGCTCATGTACGTCGACACGCCCATCTTGGACATGATCTTCGACAGGCCCTTGCCGATCGCCTTGACGTAGTGGTAGATCGCCTTCTCGGCCGACAGCTCGCCCGGCAGTTCATGGTGCAGCGAGGCCAGCGTCTCCATCGCGAGGTAGGGGTGCACGGCTTCGGCACCGTAGCCCGCGAGCACCGCGAAGTGGTGCACCTCGCGCGCCGAGCCGGTCTCGACGACGAGTCCCGCCGTGGTCCGCAGGCCCTCGCGCACCAGGTGCTGGTGGATGGCCGACAGCGCCAGCAGCGCCGGGATCGCGACCTGGTCGCGGTTCATCGCGCGGTCGCTGATGATCAGGATGTTGTGGCCGCTCTTGATCGCGTCCACCGATTCCGCGCACAGCGAGGCGAGCTTGGCCTCGACGCCTTCGTCGCCCCACGCGAACGGGTAGGTGATGTCGAGCACGTGGCTCTTGAACTTGGCGCCGGTGTGCTTCTCGATCTGGCGCAGGCGCGCCATGTCGTCGAAGTCGAGGATCGGCTGCGGCACTTCGAGCCGCATCGGCGGGTTCACCGCGTTGATGTCGAGCAGGTTCGGCTTCGGGCCGATGAACGACACCAGCGACATCACGATCGCCTCGCGGATCGGGTCGATCGGCGGGTTCGTGACCTGCGCGAACAACTGCTTGAAGTAGTTGTACAGCGGCTTGTTCTTGTCGGACAGCACCGCCAGCGGCGAGTCGTTGCCCATCGAGCCGATGCCCTCCTCGCCGGCCACGGCCATCGGGCTGAGCAGGAACTTGATGTCCTCCTGCGTGTAGCCGAAGGCCTGCTGGCGGTCGAGCAGCGACTCCTTGAATTCGAGCGACTCGGGCTCGACCGGCGTGTCCTCGAGCTTGACGCGCACGCTCTCGATCCACTGGCGGTAGGGCTTGGCCGAGGCGTATTGCGTCTTCAGCTCCTCGTCGTCGACGATGCGGCCCTGGTCGAGGTCGATCAGGAACATCTTGCCCGGCTGCAGGCGCCACTTCTTGACGATCTTGTTCTCGGGGATCGGCAGCACGCCGCTCTCGGAGGCCATCACGACGAGGTCGTCGTCGGTGACGATGTAGCGCGCCGGGCGCAGGCCGTTGCGGTCGAGCGTGGCGCCGATCTGGCGGCCGTCGGTGAAGACCATCGCGGCCGGGCCGTCCCAGGGCTCGAGCATCGCGGCGTGGTACTCGTAGAACGCGCGGCGGCGCTCGTCCATCGTCGTGTGCTGCTCCCAGGCTTCCGGGATCATCATCATCGCGGCGTGCGCGAGCGAGTAGCCGCTCATCACCAGCAGCTCGAGCGCATTGTCGAAGGTCGCCGTGTCGGACTGCCCCTCGAAGCTGATCGGGTAGAGCTTCTTCAGGTCGTCGCCGAGTACCGGCGACTTCATCACGCCTTCGCGGGCGCGCATCCAGTTGAAGTTGCCCTTGACGGTGTTGATCTCGCCGTTGTGCGCGACCATCCGGTATGGGTGGGCCAGCGGCCATTCCGGGAAGGTGTTGGTCGAGAAGCGCTGGTGGACCAGGGCCATCGACGAGACCACGCGCGGGTCCTGCAGGTCCTTGTAGTACTTGCCGACCTGGTCGGCGAGCAGCAGGCCCTTGTAGATGATCGTGCGGCAGCTCATGCTGGGCACGTAGTACTCGCGGCTGTGCGTGAGCTTGAGCGCCTGGATTGCGCTCGAGGCCGTCTTGCGGATCACGTAGAGCTTGCGCTCCAGCGCGTCGGGCACGATCACGTCGGGGCCGCGGCCGATGAAGATCTGGCGCAGGATCGGCTCCTTTGCGCGCACCGTCGGCGACATCGGCATGTCGCGGTCGACCGGCACGTCGCGCCAGCCGAGCAGCACCTGGCCTTCGGCCTTGACGGCGCGTTCGAGTTCCTGCACGCAGGCCAGCCGCGAAGCGTGCTCCTTGGGCAGGAAGATCATGCCCACGCCGTACTCGCCGGGCGGCGGCAGCTCGACGCCCTGTGCAGCCATCTCGGCGCGGAAGTAGTCGTCGGGGATCTGGATCAGGATGCCCGCGCCGTCGCCCATCAGCTTGTCGGCACCGACCGCACCGCGGTGGTCGAGGTTCTCGAGGATCTTCAGGCCCTGCTCGACGATGCTGTGCGCCTTCTGCCCCTTGATGTGGGCCACGAAACCGACGCCGCAGGCATCGTGCTCGTGCCCCGGCTGGTACAGGCCTTGCTCGCTCGAGGCGTTGCGCTCCTGCAGCGAAGCGTCTGGGCTGGCGGCGTGTGTCATGACTCTCTCCGGTCCATCTGATGGATCGAAAAGGATACTGCAGCGCAGCAAGCGCTTCAAGCCGAATAAACGGGGTCAGGCACTATTTAAACCCGTATCGATGTCTCCGTTTATTTAAATGGGGACATATCATCGTTCCCGATCGCCGGAGGCAGGCATGGTCGACTTGCGCGGACGGCCCCGCGGCAGCGGGCGGCTGCGCCGCCCGGTGGCCCGCGCCAGGGCGTCGGCGAATGCCGCCGAGCCCAGCGCCCAGCCCTTCAGGGCCGCATCGCTCAGCCGGGCCAGCGCGTCGGGCGCGATCGGCACCTCCGCGGCACGACGGTAGGCCGCCTCACGATCGAAGGGCGTGTTGCCCAGCGACCAGAACGCCTCGTGTTCGGTGATCAGCGCCTGACGCTGCTCCCCCACATGGTGCGCCGCGCTCGATGCGAGGGCCACGGGCCGGTCGGACAAGCCCGCCTCGAGCCCTTCGACAAAGCGCAGGGCATCGACGAAGTGCGCCGGGGACTCGACCACCGTCGAACGGAACCGGCCTTCCCAGGGGGTGCCGCGCAGCCCATGCCGCAGGTTGTGGGCACGCACGTAGCGTCGGCCGACCGACTGCATCAGCGCGCCCAGGCCGGCGTCGTCGGTGGGCGTGAGCAGCAGGCGAGCCTCTCCCGGCAGCACCCCGAACCCGTGCACGCCCACGCGACACTCGCGGGCCCCGTGCGCCAGCGCGTCGAGGTAGACGCGGGCGTCGACCGCGTCGCGGAAGACCGGCAGGTCGCCACGGCAGCGCTGCACGACCAGATGCACGTGCCCCGGCATCACCAGGCGGGCCAGGCGGGTCATGGAGAGTCCCCTATGCGGCCGCGTGCCGTTGCGGTCAGCGCCACCGCGCCGGATCAGAGGCTGGCGTCGTTGCAGGCGGTGTCGGCCACCGGGTTGCAGACCCGGATGCGTCCCGCAGGCTCGGCGATCACGCGTCGCGTGCTGCCATTGACGCTGACGAGTTCGAGCGTGCCGGCCTGGAAGCCGCCACCGGTCAGTCGCATGAAGCCCGAACCGTTGTACATGACGTACTTCTTGCTCGTCCCGGTGTCGTTGAAGCCGTTCGCGGCCGCCGACACGTTGACGGTGACGGTGCTCGGGATCTCGCCCTGGCTCGACACCTGGACGTCGCCGGCACCCTGCGCGAGGTCGCCGTCGACATCGACGAAGACGACCCAGCCCTTGGCCCAGTCGTCGTCCACCGGCAGCACGAAGGTCGACAGCTGGCGCTTCATCGCTTCGGCCCGCGCGGCGGACAGCGCGCCCACGAACGAATTGGCCGTCGACGTGAGTTCGGCATTGCGCTGGAAGGCGATGAAGCTCGGCGCGGCGATCACCAGCATGACCGCCAGCAGGCCGAAGGTGACCAACAGCTCGATCAGCGTGAACCCGCGGGATGTCTTCACCGGCGTCATTTCCAGCAGACCTTCGGGTTCGTGCCGGAGCAGTCGCGCACGCCGGTGCTCATGATGCGCAGGTTGCCCGCCTCCGGGTCGGCCACCTTGGGCACGGCGAAGATCCGCACGCACTCGTTCAGCGCCGGCACCGGGTCGCCCGGACAGGCCTCGGCGCCCAGGCGGTAGGCAGCGGATCCGTCGTTGGCACCGGACTCGGTCTTGAAGGGGATCGTGGCGCCGCCGCCGGTCTTGGTCGTGCCGGCATTGCCGCTGGCACCCGCCGCGAAGGTCATGTACGACCCGGTCTGCGTGAGGTAGCGCTCCTGCTGCTGCATCAGGTCGGTGAGCGCACCCCGGCCTTCGGCGCGCTTGCCCTTGAGCATCGCGTTCGTGTAGGCCGGATACGCGATCGACGCCAGCAGCGCGATGATCGCCGCGGTGATCATCAGCTCGATCAGGGTGAAGCCCCGCACCCGTTCGAGGCCAGGAGGGTGGGCTCGGTTCAAGGTGCGTTCCTCAGTTCCTGGTAGTTGGTGATCTCGCGCCAGCTCAACCGACCGGCGTAGCTCTCGATCGTGAGCCCCAGCCCGCTGGGCGCCGCCAGACCCGACGAGCCCTGCAGGATCGGCTGGTAGCGCGTCGTTTCGCGTCGCCGGCCGGTGGTGTCGCTGATGTCGAGCGTCGACGACCCGACCTGGGTCAGGAAGGGTTCGCCGAGGATGCCCACGGGCGACACTTCGGAACCGCCGTCTCCGGACTTGATGTCGATGATGTACAGCTTGCCCTGGCCATTGTCGCAGCTGTTCACGGACGGGATCACGCTGCCGAAGATCAGCTTGCCCTGCAGCACGCCGAAGTTGCTGATCTGTCGTTCACCGGTGCCGGGACTGGCGGCCGTGGTGCCCGACGACAGGTAGAAGTCGAAGTACCAGCCGGAACGCGTCGTCGTGTCGTCGTCGCTGGCCGGGCGCCCCCAGTTGAAGTCCGCGACGCTGATGTCCGACGCGGTCACGGTGGCAGCCTGCAGCCGCCCTCGGCCGGCGATGGCCGCGACGGCGCCCGACGACGTGTCGGGCACGGCGCTGTTGGTGTCGATCAGCGAGTACACCGACTGCGCCTTGAACGGCCCGGAGTTGTCGATCACGTCGAGGAACTTGCCCGTTCCGAAGGACACGATGATCGACCGGCTGGCCCCGAAGACCAGCGCCGGCTCCATCGAGATGGGCTGCCGGTTGCCGAGGCTGTCTAGCGCGATGTACATCGGCAGCGGCTCGTCGCTCGAATTGCGGAAGAAGCTGAGCTTCTCGACGGTCCAGTTCGCCTGGCCGACCTTCGTGAAATCGAGTTTCCAGAGGTTGCCCTGTAGGTCGCCCGCGTAGACGTAGGTCACTTCATCGGCCGCGCCGAGGCGCGCCGAGAATCCGACCATGCCGGTGGCGATCGTGGTGGTGGCCACCGGGAACCTGATCTTGTAGTAGTTGGTGTTCTCGATCCAGGCCTCGTTCGAGGCCTTGTTCAGGTCGAGCAGGAAGATCACCGGCGATCCGTCGCTCCAGTGGCCGTCATCGACGTAGTTGTTCACGCCGCTGGCCACGACCGCGTAGTAGCGGTAGTCGGGGTCGGCGGCTCCCGGCGCACCCCGGCGGAACTTCAGGATCTGCGGCCGGCCGATCACGTTGCCCAT
>Ga0116177_10000536_pt1 | contig 27759 bp, 22 predicted proteins | sample AD_STIC10_MetaG_FD_89750 | JGI IMG/M metagenome (GOLD analysis project Ga0116177, IMG submission 89750) | Active sludge microbial communities of municipal wastewater-treating anaerobic digesters from USA - AD_STIC10_MetaG | ecosystem: Engineered > Bioreactor > Anaerobic > Digestate | place: USA... | reverse complement strand
TTAATTTGTTTTTGTTCAGAATTATTTCCTTCTTTAATTTGAGAGTCAATTAAACTTGTAACTGCTTTTTCAAGGTTTGTCATTCTCTCATTAATCATTCCAACTTTTTGGTTTATTGAAGCAATTCTTGAATCAATTTTTGTAGTTCTTTCACTAATAACCTCTAAGTGATTATTCTCAATTACTTCTGGTTCTTCAATTATTCTAGTTTCAGTATTTGTTACATTAGTGAATCCTTTTTCTCTTCTTTTTTTAGGGATAAGTGCAGAAATTAGTATGTTTGCTATAATTAACGCAACTATTAAAACAATTAAAAATACTACAACCATTTTTACTCACCAGAGTAACCTAGATAATTGGTTTGGAAAGATTTATTAATCTAAATTTGTGGTGCATTTTCTTTATTTTAATTAGTGTTTAGTGAAATAGTAGTTTATAGTTTTTTTCTTGTTGTTTTTCAAGCTCAATTAGTGAAATATTTTTAATTTCACTTACTTTTTTTGCAACTTCAATTATTTTTGAAGGATATGCTTTTTCTCCATTAAATCTAATTGGGGAATCAGTTTCAAAAAGCAAATTTTCAAGAGGAAAATTGAATAAATTTTCTTCAACTTCTTTAGAATAAGTTACATTTAATCCGGATGAAACAAAATAGTTGTTATCTATTGCGTTTTTCATTAATTTTTTTGAATCAACAAAAGAGTGTAACAAAACTTTTGATGCATCATTTTTTTGTAATGTTTTTAGTACTTGACTTTGAGCGTATCTTGAGTGAATAATTAAAGGTTTTTTTATAGTGTTTGAAAATTCAATGAATTTTTCAAAATATTTTATTTGTTTTTCTTGTTCTGATAAAGTTTTACAGTATTTGTAATCAAGTCCGACCTCTCCAATTGCAAAAATATTTTTTTTATTCTCTTCAAAATAATTGAATGCTTTATCAAGTTCAGTTTCACTTAATTCAACTAAATCAAGTGGGTATAATCCAAGCGCTGGTTTTATTTCTTCATATTTTTTTGAAAGTAAAATGTTTTTTTCATTAGAAATAAAGGAAGTTGAACAAGAAATAATTTCGGCAATATTTTTTTCCATAGATTCCTTCAAAATTGAATCAATTTTTTTTTCTTCAACTAAATCAATGTGTGCGTGGACATCATAAAACATAAAAATCACAAATTATTATACAATAATATTAACTATTGGGGTTAATGATTATTGTTAATTAAGAATTATTATTAAAAGAAAACAATTTAAACTCCTATTTCCTTGATTATGCATGGATGATTTTAGCGATTTAAAGGGAGGAAAGGGATTTTCAAAAAATAGTTCTCCTTCTCTTTCTTCAGGAATAATTTTTTTCGTAGTGGTGCTAGTTTTAGCAATTTTTGTTCTTGCGTATTTAAGAGATCAACCAGTTGCGCTTGAAGGAAATATTAGTGGTGATAAAACAATTGTTGCAAATACTATTGAACCTTATTTTTGTCCCGAAGATGAGTGTTCTAAAAAAGTTATTGAAAAGATTAATTCAGCAAATAAATCAATTTATGTTGCGATATATTCTTTTGCAATGGAGGATATTGCTGATGCATTAATTATTGCCCATAATAGGGGGGTTGAGGTAAAAGTTATTTTTGATTATAGTCAAAGCAAAATGGATTATAGTGTTGATGAAAAATTAAGTGATGCTGGGATTGAAATAAAACGAAGTGATGGAAGTGGACTTATGCATAATAAATTTTGTATAGTTGATGAGGGTGTAGTTATTGGTGGTTCTTTTAATTATTCAGTAAATGCTGATGAAAATAATGATGAGAATTTATTAATTATTTTTAGTGAAGAAATTGCCGCAAAATTCTTAAATGAGTTTAATGAAATTTGGGAACAATCAACAAGATAATTTTTGTAATTTTATTTAAGAAAAGTTTTTTTTAAAAGAAGTTTTTTATTTTTTCTTGTGATTTAAATGGTTAAAAAAATAATTTCAAAAGAAATATACGCTCCCTCTGATGATTCTTTTTTACTTGAAAGGGAAATAAGGAAAAGAAATTTGAAAGGAAAAGTTTGTCTTGACATGGGGACTGGGGGAGGGGTGCAAGGAATAGCAATGCTAAAAAGTGGAGCTAGTTTTGTTGTTTGTGCGGACATTAATAAAACTGCACTAAAAGAAAGTAAAAAAAATGTTTTAAAATATTTAAAAGAAACAAAAAACTTTGATGTAGTTGTAAGATTTATTGAAACTGACTTATTTTCAAACTTAAAAGGAATAAAATTTGATTTTATAACATTTAATCCTCCTTATGTTCCAACAGATAAAATAAAGTGGGTGGATCTTGATGGGGGGAAAGAGGGGGTGGAGATAACAAACAAATTCATAACTCAATTTGTTGGACAACTTTCTTTGTCCGGCGAGGTTTTGTTATTAATTTCCTCTTTAAACAATCAGGAAAAATTAATTAACAATATTGAAAAAAAAGGTTTTTTTGTGGATATTGTTTCTAAAGAGAAATTATTTTTTGAAGAACTTTTAGTTCTTTCTATTAAGAAATAAAATTTGGTCAAAATGTTCTTTTTTTAATCTTTCGAACCTTATTTTGGTAAATGGCTACTAATGTTTCTATTGAATATGCTAATGCTGAAAAGAAGTATCATGATGCTAAAACTCCTGAAGATAAACTTACTGCACTTTTAGAAATGAAATCAACTGCTCCTTCACATAAGGGTTGCGAAGCAATGAGGTATGAGATTACAAAAAAAATTGCTGAACTTAAATCAAGTATTGAGCGACAAAAGAGTGTTGCAACAAAAAAAGGTTCTTCTTCTGCTTCAATGTTTGTAAAAAAAGAAGGGGTGGGGCAAGTTGTTTTAATTGGGGGACCAAATGTTGGTAAATCATTTATTTTAAACAAATTAGTGGGTAAGGATATTGCTCAAGTTACTCCTTATCCTTTCGCAACAACTGAACCCGTTCCTGCAATGATGGATTATGATGGGGCAAGTGTTCAATTAGTAGAACTTCCCGCAATTATTGAAGGATCAAGTGAGGGTAAGGCTCAAGGTAAAGAAATTATTGGAATGGTTCGTAATGCTGATGCGGTAGTAATTGTGGCACAATCAAGAGAAGAAGGAAAAGTAATTGTGGATGAACTTGCAAAAAGTTACGTTTATTTAAATAAAACAAAACCACCAATTGATGTTAAATCTTCTACTTTTCCAGGAATACAAATTTCAGGAAAAGAGTACTTAAAATTTAGTGTAGATCAACTTGAACAATACTTAAAAAATACAGGTTACTCTAACTCGAGTGTAATAATTACTGGGACAATAAATTCTTTATCAGAAGTTGCTCAAGCATTAAATGAAAAAATTGTTTACAAAAAAGCAATTGCAATAAATTCGTGGGAGTACTCTGAACACAAAGCATATGATTGGAAGTGTCAAATATTTTTACTCCTTGACGCAATTTTGGTTTACACAAAAAAACCAAGTCAAACTCTTGAACAAAAAGAACCACTTTCTCTCCCAAAAGGAGCAACAGTAGTTGATGTAGCAAAACACTTACACAAAGACCTCGCAAGTAAACTAAAATTTGCAAGAGTTTGGGGTTCTACAAAATTTGAAGGACAAAGAGTGGGTCCAGAATATGAACTAAAAAACAAAGACATAGTTGAAATCAACATTTAATTTATAATTTAATAAATTAATTTAATTAAACAATAAAATTAATTTAGTTAGACAATAAAATTAATTTAGTTAGGCAATAAAATTAATTTAGTTAGACAATAAAATTAATTTAGTTAGACAATACTACACGCACAAATATTCAAAAAAACACTTGAAGAAAGACTTTAATACTACTTTTTCTCTTCTCTAATAGTGGTGTTATTGAAAAATAATTTAAGTATTCAAGCAATTTTATTATTTTTAATAATAATTTTGGCTCAAAGCGTAATAGCCTTATCTCCTGATGAAGTAATGGTTTTTGTTTCAAATAATGGTTATACTATTCTTGGTGAACAAGTTGGTATTCAAGAACCTATTGTAATGATAAAAAATTCAGGGGTGGATTATTGGGTTGTTGCGATAATGAAAGATAATACAGTTAATTTGTATATTCCTGTAAATAATTCTAATTCTAAAGTTGAAGAGGGAGACGTTTCGTTAAGAAAATTATTAGAAACAAATATTATAATAACAAAAATAACTCAATTAAAAAATAGTTCCTATGGTCTTAATTGGCCTCTTTCTTATTCTACAAGATCAACATTTGATGGTTTATCAAAAGATTTTTCAGAAATGGCTCCATTATTAACTGTTGTTTCAACAAAAATGAAAGAAATTTCAACTTCTGATTCACTAAAACTAGAATTACTTTCTAATGATATTAAAGGATCTATTGAAGAATTATCTTCTCTGGGTAAAAAAATTGCAGAAGATAATGACACTGCTAGAATTTTTGAAGAAAAATATTTACTAAACCCTGATACAAACCAAACATCAAAATATAAAAAATATTTTGAGGATTATTTTGAATCAGTTGAATCATATTACACTAAATATAGTGATCTTGAATCAAATATTAATTCTCTAAAACAAGGAATTGCTTCTCTTCCAACAGATTTAGTATCTCAAACTGACAAAGATGGGTTGATTAATTATTTAAAATTACCAACAACTACCGGAAAATTACCTAGTTTTTTTAGTCAAACAAATCAACTAAAAACCGCAATTGATACAGTGTTTAATTCAAGTTTAAATTTAGAAGGAATGGTTCTTAATTTGAAAACAAGAATTACAAGAAATAATACTTGGAAAATAATTTATGGAGCAAATTCAAAGATAACAAAAATAAATTCTTCATTTAACTCGTTATATGATGCTGCGGAAACAATTTTGAAAGAAGATAATGTTAATTATTGGATTGATCAAGAAAATGTGGAGTTACTAAAAATTAATTGGAATCAAACAAAAACACGTTTTGATAGTCAAGATTATTCAAGAGCACTTGATGCAGCAAATAAATCTGAAAAAAATATTATTCCAATTCTTGAAAAAGGATTTCCACAAGCGGAAGAATCAAATGATGATTTAATAATACAAATAATTGCTCTATTAGTAATAATATTAATAATTATTTTTGCTTATGAGAATTTTTATTTAAAAAAGAAAAAATTAAAAGAGGAAGATTTTGATGATCCCTAAAATTGTTTTGTTCAAAAAATACTTATTAGTTCTTTTTTGTTTAACTTTGATTTTGTTAACAGTTAATGCTGAACTTTTAGTTACAACATACACTGAAAAAACTGAAATTTATCCAAACGAAATTGATTTTCTTGTTGTTAAAGTTTTAAACAACTCTAATATTGTTTTAGATAAAGTTTATTTAAGAATTGAGGGTTCAGAAGATATTATTTTTGTTGATTCTGATGGTGAAAAAGAAATTTTGTTAACTGAACTAATGGATCTTGCTCCAAGTGTTACAAAGGAATTAAAATTTAAATTTAAATCGCTTGAAGTAAACAAAGACCCTTCTGCATTATTTGTTTATTATGGTTTTGAAAAAGATTACTCTAAAGGAATACTTCCTTTTGTTTCTGGAACAATTGTTTCTACTAAAGATAGTAAAGTAACTATTACGACTAAGGTTGATAAATCTCAAACTTCTGCAGGTGGAGAAATCATTGGGGAAGTAGTAGTTTCAAATAAGTCCGGTAAAGTAATTTCAAAATTTGGTTCTGAAATGATTGTTCCTGATAATTTTGATTTGAAATCAGAACCTTTTTTCACTGAAGAAATAATTGATTCTAATAATGTTTCAATAAAATTTAACGCTCTTGCTCCAATTAATGTTGATGGTGAACAAAGAATACTGTTAGTTTATGGATATTTTGATGAAAATGGTGCTCACTATTTTGAGAAAGAACACAAAGTTTCTTTTGTAAAAACAAACAGATCAATTTTAGCACTAGTTGGAATAATTGTTTTAATCATTGCAGTATTTTTGTATCTAAAAAGTACAAAAAAAGATGACAAACTAAAAGGTAGCGGAGATAAGAAATAATCTCTATTTACTTTTAATTAAATTTTTTTAAACTAATTTTTAAAACTCTTAATGGGGTTAGAAGGGAATCTAACGCCGCAACCTTTTTTCTTGTAAGAAAAAATGTTGCATCCAAAAAAGAACTTTTCTTTGATTTTTTCAAATGGGGTTACAGGGAATCGAACCCTGTCCTAGCGCTATCATCCATAGTTTTGCATTGCAATTCGTGGGATGCCGTTTAGGCATCGCACCCCGTACTGCACTGCCGGAACTGTGCCTGGAGGCGCGCGTACTGCCGGTATACTATAACCCCAAAAACTTTGTTTTTGTTTTAATGATTCTGTAATAATTGAGTTTCAAGAAGCTTTAAATTGTTTTGTTTGGGGGAGAAATTTTCGGTTTTAGTTCTTTTTAAAGATTTTTTTATTTTATCTTTTTGATTATAATATTTTTTTTATTTAATATACTTGTAGTGTCCTTTCTTTTTTTCAAGGAGTTCTCCTTCGTCTTTTAAGAATTCGCAAATTATTTTTGTTAAGATTTTTGAAGTGTTCATTTTTTGTGCTAGTTCTTCTAGTATTTGTTCTTCTTTCTCATTAAGTACTTGCGCAGCTTTTTTCATATAATACTCTAAAATTTTTTGTTCAATTAGGTAATAGTATCCATCAAAACTTTTGATTCCTTTTAGTATTCCTTCTTTTATTTTTTGTTCATATTTGAAAGAAAGTTCTTTAGCTAAAGAAGTATTGTTTGCTATCATGAATCCATCTTTATCCAAACTATATTCATGTATTTGTTTTTCTTGAGCATTAAAATTTTCTGATTCTTTTGCTTTTTGTTCTATTTGTACTTCTTCTTCCTCTTTAACTCTATAAACTCCTTTTTTGTAAGATTCGTTTAGTTTGAAAACAAATACTTTTCCGTTCTTTAGTAATTCATTTAGAGCAAGTTTTTGAGTTTCGTTTAGAGTGGATTCAAATTTTCCTTCAACAAGATCACTTAATTTTTCTTTCCTAATTAATCCAATAACTTCTTGTTTTGTTTCATCTAAATTAATTTTAGGGATATTTGAGTACTCTTCACTTTCTTCTTTTTTTGATAAAAGTGATGAATCAACTAACAAAAAAACTCCCTCTTGGTGAGGTAGGAGAACAAAATCTGTTTTTCCAGTTAAGAGTTTTGCTTCAGCATCACTAAGAGTAATACTTTTTCCTAACAATTTAGCCATTTTTAACCAAAATATAAACACAAGAAAGGGTATTTAAATCTCCCACAAGCTTACGACAAAAAATAAACTATTCTCTTGTATGAAAAAATTCAAAATTATAAAAACACAAAGTATATATATGCCCGAATATTATATTCTTATTATATTAATTAAATAAAGTGAATCACTAAATGAATAAACAATGGAAAAATCTTGGAATATTTGCTCTTGTTCTAGTAATAATTTTAGTAATAATATTTTTTATTTTGCCAAATTTTTCGCCAACTCAAGAAAAATTAACTCTTGACCAAGGTTATGAAAAAATTCTAACAATATTTGAACAAAACGATGTTAATTTAGAAAATCTTCAAGAAATGAAGTTAGTTAACATTTCTGAAGGCCCAAATTTTGATGTAGTTTGGATTGAAAAAAAAGAAAATGTTTTAAAATTAAAAGAGGATTTAGTTAATTTTAAAGAAGAGTTGTACAAAAAAAATATTGAAAAAGAGGATTTAGAAGAACTTTCTTCAATAGTTACTATTTTTATTAAAACTATTGATTATAGTTTAACTTCAGAGTCTCAATTTAATGAAATAAAAGAAATTGTTGGTTCAAATTCGCTTAATTGTACTAATTTAAATGTTTTTTCTGATGTAAATTCATTACTTTATGAAAATTTTTATTTATTAGAAGAGTTGGATTATATGAATGCAGATTTTATTGTTAATTATGATTTAAATTCATCTCCATTAAATATTGATTCAGATGTTGCATATTCATCTTTACTATTAAATGAAAGTGTTTTTGATGATGTTAAAAGTAATTGTGAGGAGGGAAATAATTAATGAATAAAACTTTTGTTTGGTTAGTTGTAATTTTAATATTTGCACTTTTCTCTTCATTTGTTTACGCAGACACTGTAACTTATAAGGCTACATCAAAAGTAACTACTTCAATTGCTTCTACTCCTGCGGGGGTTGCTATTTCTTCTTCGCTTGATAGCGCAATACTTGATTTTTTCACAAATGGATTAAAAGGAACTCTTCGAAGACCAAATGGATCAACCTTTTCGACTGGGGACTATAGAAATGCGATTATTTCATATGTTAAAGAATATTATGATATTAAAGTAAAGCCAGGTACCAGTGCTAAAGGGGAAGCAACTTTTGAATTTACTAGAAAACCAAACTTAACAATTAAAGGTTCAACTCCTAAAACAAGATCTACTCGTAGTAGTAGTGTTAAAACATCAAAGCAAATTGCGGATTTAAAATTAAAATTGGAACAGGTTGCTAAAGCAACTGCAGAAGCTAAAGCAGAGGCTAACGTTAAAATTACTGGTAATACTGGTTCAGCACCTGCTGGAAAAACTATAGTTATTAATAAAATTTACATTAATAGTGCTGATGGTAGAGTAACAACAGTTCCAATTACTCCTGGTCAACCCGCACCTCCTGCACCTGCACCAAATTTAGTTCAAGTAACTCGAATAGCTCCAACTACAACAATAATTAACAGTGCTCCGATTGGAGCTACTTTTAGTCCGTTTTCTAATTTTAATAGTAACTTGACAATTGCTAACGCAATTAATTTTTCTGCACCAGTAGTAACTACTGCTAATATTACTTTGCCCCCAGGAGTTACAATTCCTTCTGGAGTTATACTTCCACCAGGATATGTTCCTCCGGCAGGAATAAATGTTATTATTATTCCTCAAGGATCAACTATTCCTGCAGGGATAACCTTTCCGCCAGGAACAACTTTCCACCAAAATTTTACTTTTAATACTTTTAAAATAACAAGAGTTACTGTAAATCAAACAAATCCACCAACTAATCCAACAAATACTAGTAAAATTCCGTATAAAAAAATATTTAAAGGATCTTTGCTTTATGCACTTGCGGTTGGTGCAGATAGTGTAATTGTTGATTATTATTCAACTGATTCAGATAAAATTAATTGGAAAGAAGTTGGAATTGATGCTGGTTTAAAAGCAGGTAAAACATTTGCTATCGCTTCAGTGGTTGGTATTACAATTGCTAAAGGGGCTTCATGGGCTGCGGCGAGATCTAGTGTTGCGGCTACAATTGTAAAGGGTTAAATCCTGTTGGATGGGGATTAATAATTGGTGGAGTTTTAGGTGGTGCTGCAATAAATTATACTGATAGCTGGATTTGGAAAAATATTGATGTGGGTTCAAAGGTTTCATATCCTGTAAAAAAGTACACTGGTTTAGATGAAGAAGAATTTTTTTCAAAAAGTGATATTGGGGTTTCAAATAAGAGTTATAAATTAATAATAAATCCAAGTAGTGGGATGGAGGCAAATGGAGTATTCTTTTTACCAGGGATTACTGGGGTAGAAAGAGAAGTAAGTTCGTTAACAAATGAAGTAGTTGATGTTACTGGTAGTAGAATGTGGGTTCCTGGGGAATATGTTGTTAGTTCTGACGGGGTTATTTCTCGTACAATTTCTTCTCTTGAACAATACAAAAAATTAGTTAGTGAAGAAAGTGGATATGACCATTTTTCATATGGTGTTTTTAGATTTTTAACAGGTAACCTTAGTGGGGCAAATAAAGATGTTCAAATAGCAGTTACTGAAAATTTTATTAATGCATTCAAAAATGAATTAGTAAAAGAAGTTACATATAAAGTTTATTCTGATAATCCTGAAACAAAAGCGTTGGAAGAAGTGGCTTCAGGGGACTGTTCTGTTAAAAAAGATATAATGCAAATAAATTGTAATTTGAATGGGTTACAATTATCTGAACCAGGATTTTATGTTTATCAAATTAGAGTTAAATTTAATGAATTAGAATTATTGCATTTTATTGATGATTATCATTTCAATGAATTACTTGAAAAAAATTGTGGAGTTGAACCAATGTCGGATTTTAATGGAGATATTGTTGATGCAATATGTAGAATTGATGTGATGGGGGTTTATAATGAATATGAAAAGAGTTATACTCCTGAAGCAAAGCAGGCAATGGAAAATTTGAATAGTTCAATTAATTCTCAAATTAATGAGTTTGAAAATAATGTTCCTCCAAAAATAAAAGGATTAATTGAAAGAGTTTTAGTAGCAAAAAATGAATCGTTTTCAAGTTTAAAGAGCAAATTCCAACCAAATAATGTTGATTTAAAACACACTAATGCTGCAATCCTTAATGGGTATCCGATTTATGGATTTATTATAGTTGGTGACCCTGCAAAGGGAATTGAAGATATTTCTAAAATTGAAGTATCTGACGAGTTTGTTGAGGTTACTGAACCTGCTTTAGGTGGTCAGAGTGTTGTTTATTATGATAAGTTGTTGAATGCTAGAATTTTTAGTGGTGCTATTATTCCTACTCCTCAAGAATTGAAAGAGGATGTTGAAAGTAAAAAAGGATTAGTTGAAGGTGAAAAATCTGATTCACCATCTTCAGCAAAAGGTGGAGCAACAATTACTTGGTCAAATTTATTGCCAACAACTGATTATGAAATTTCTTTTGCTCCAGTTAATGGAAAATCACTAAAAATGACTTTTACAAAAAGTAAATGGAGTGGAGTAAGATATGTTGATGTGTTAGTAAATAATTCCCCAGTTAATTGTTATAATAGTCCTTATGCAGGTCTTGCAAATTACTTTGGTGGAAAAAACACTTTAGTACTTGGTTGGTTTGAAACAGAAGAACATTGCGATTATCCAGTTGATGGAAGGTATGTTGTTGACACAAAACTAAGTTCTGAAGGAGATTACTACAAATTAGAAATAACAAGTCCATTGATTCCAACTAGTTGTAGTGGACAAACAATTAGTGCAACTAATCAAAACATAAATCTCTCATGCTAAGTAATTTAGTAATTAATTTCAAATTTTTAATATTTTTAATTAAATTAGTTTCAAATTATTGGCGAGATTAAACCCCTCCTTTTAACCCACTTTTTCTCGTGAATCCGTTAAGTTTATATACTTCCTGCTTAGGGAAATATATAACCATAAACTTTGTAATTGAACAAAGTTAATGTGTTTTGGCTTCTTTTTTGAAGCTAATTTAGGGTGTTGGGAAAATGAATAGATATTTAGTTGCTTTGGTCATGCTCTTGACTTTTTGTTTAGTAGCGTCAGCTGTTTCAATTAGTGTTCCTGATAGTATTGAAATAAAGGATTCTCACACAGTATTTTTTGTTGATATAACAAATGAATCAAATGAATTACTTCCAGTTACAATAAATTTTTACACTACTACAAGAACTGATCTTGTTTATCCAAAAACAATTTCACCAAATTCAACAATTACACTTAAAGTGATTGTAGAAAATGATTCTACTCCAAATTATCACGAAGTTGAATCAAAACTTGAAGTTTATGTGGGAAAACAATTTACCCAAAAAAATATTGTACTAAAATTTTTTGAAAAAGAAAAATTAGTTCAATTACCACAAACTCCAGTAACTCAACAACCAATAGTAACTACTGATAATAATGCAATAAATGATACAAATCAAGTCGATACAAATTCTATTGATAGTAATACTAAAGTTACAATTGAAATAAGACCTGTTGGATGGTTTATGATGGGTGCATTTTTAGAAGAAACAAGTAATTTTTCATTAATTGATTGGGTTATTTTTTGGTTTTTAGTAATAGTTGCTGCAATTTTAGTAATTGCTTTTGTAGCAAGAGTAGTGAGAAGAATTTAATTTTTGGAGAAAGGTTTGGGTGAAATAATGAAATTTAATCATTTTTGTTTAATTGCAGGAATTTTCATAATAATTTTAGCAATGACTACTTTTGCAAACGCGGCAACCTATACTTTTGATTGTTCAAGTAGATTTAATTGTTCAATAAAAAGTTATTGCCAAGGAGTGAGCGGAGCAGTTCCAGGGCTTTTAGTTCATCATGGAACAGCAGATAGTTATACAATGGGGTCTCAACCAATTGATTATTCTTTTACTTCAAATTATGCTGGAGCACATTCTTGTAGTGCAACAGTAACAGTAACAGCAATGTACTCGCAAGGACAAACAAACGAGAATACCACAATTTATGTGAATGGAGTAAACTTAGGGACAACGAGTGATAATTATTGTAATGGTGGGGATAGTGAAAATTGTACTTTTTGTGGAAGAGACACACAAATTTTACCTTCAAGAAGTGTAACACTAAATCAAACAAACACACTACGAGTTTATGGACATGATAGTCATGCAGTAGTATCAGTAATACTAACATGTAATCCAAGCGGGGATGTTACACCGGTTCATGAGTGTGGGACAAATCACTCTCCTCAAATAAGTTCAATACCAAACCAAACAATAAATTATAACTCAACATCAAACCTAAATTTAGATTTATGGAATTATATTAGTGACTCTGATGATGCTGATAATTATTTAGACTTAAGTGTAACACAAAATGGAGCAAGTGTTTCTTGTACAATAAGTGATGATAGATATTTAGTTTGTTCTCCTAACGAAGATCTTGGAAGTACGACAATTAATTTAGCAGTTGTTGATAATTGTGATGCAAGAGTGACAAGATCATTCACTGTTACTACAATAAATAATGCACCAGTAGTAAATATTTCAAATTTAACAAGATCTTGTGTAAACAATTTAACACAATTAATTAATTTAAGAAATTACTCTTATGATGAGGAAGTAAATACACTTACTTATGCAATAGTGTCACAATCAAATACTGATTTAATTAATTGCTCAATTACTGATGGACAATATGTTTCATGTATAGTAAATACTTGTTCAGATTCTTACTCTGATATAAATATTTCAGTAACTGATATTTTTGGTGTAATTAGATATGATTCTTTTAGATTAACTTTACAAAATCAAGCACCAACTTGGACAAGATCACTTTTAAGTCAATGCATAAACCAACCAAATAATAGAATAATTGACTTGAATGGTTATGCAACTGATCTTGAAGATGGAAATAATATAACTTATTCAATTTTGAATCAAACAAATACTGTTGATATCACTTGTTCACTTGATCAAAATAGATACCTCTCTTGTACAAATTTAAGTAACAAAAAAATAAGTAATGTAATAACAATAATTGCAACTGATACAAAAGGAGCCTACTCTTCTTCACAAGTAACAATTAGTACAAATTGTTTCTCAAATGGAGACGACAATAATATAATTATAGAATCAGACATTAAAGGGGTGTGTCTTGAAACATGCACTTCTCATTCAACACAAATAAAAGTATCAAATTATTCAGGAGAAAAACAATGTTTTAATTACGAACTTGAAAATTCACCAGAATCATTAAGTTCATCATTAATGAATGAATCATTTTGTTTAAACAATAAAGAATCAACTTTTATGACACTGAGTGTGAATACTTGTGGAAGTGATTCAACAAATTACAATGTGTATCTAATTGAAGAAGATAAAAACATTAGAATGACTTTTGATTATAGAATTGGAAATTGTCAAAATTTTGATGGATTTAGAATGGAAGAATTTGATGGAAAAATTTGTGCTGGTGAAAAAAGAACAATTCCAGTAACGATAAGAAACACTAGTGATTCACAAAAAATAATTTACTTAAATGCGGACAACTCAATGGTTTTACCATATTTTGAAAAAGAAAAAGTAACTCTAGAATCAAATGAACAAAAAATAATTAATTTGGTAATAAATGCAAGAAGTATGTCTCAAGGAAAATACAAAATAACTCTTGGTGGGGACGCACCAAATTATCATATTGAAAAAAGACTTGATGTTGAAGTAGTTGATTGTAAAGGACTAAATACAGCATTCATTATAACAAATCCTGATGTTTGTTATAATGTACAAAGGGGACAATTATTCCAAGGAAGTTTCAAAGTAAAAAATGTTAGTGATGATTGTGCTTGTCCTGAATGCAGTGATAAGATAGAGTCACTAAATTTATTTTTAGGAACTCCATTTTATGAATTATCAAATTCAAAACCTGAATTAAAATATTTGGAAGAAAAAATAATTGATTATCAAATAACAATACCTGAATCAATGACTGCAGGAGTAAATTTTATTACAATTGAAGGAACAACTTTGCCTCAAGGTATTTTTGATGATGATTTAGGAAATGTGTTAGGATCAAAAATTTGTATTAATGTTGCAGGACAAACAAATGCAGGAATACTGTTAAAAACACAAACAAAAGACATTGACTGGTGTTCAAGCGAAATATTTGAACTGGAAATACAAAATACAGGGGACCTTGATGAAGAGTTTACTCTTAATGCTACAAAATTACCAAATGGAATAGTAGTTAATTTTTCAGAAACTAAAATAAAAGTAAAAAAAGGTGAAACAAAAATAGTTTATGTTTCAATTTCAACAAATCCTCAAGCAGAAATTAGAGATGGCCAAAGTGTAACAATAAATGTTTTGGGGAGAAAAAATCTTTCAACAGAAATTTATTTCAATGTAAAAGAAAAACCTTCATTTAATGATTTGGAAATAGTATCACTAACAACAATGATTTCTGCATATAGAAATACAGAAACAACTTACACTGTAATGTTAAAAAATAATACTGAGAGAGAGTTAAGAAATTTAAAAATAACATTTGAAAGTCTTCCAACTAATGTATTATTTGAAGAAAAAGAAATTCCTTTAATTGCTAAAGGTGAAGTTGTTAAAATAAGTGGAAAACTTGCAGTGGGTGACATAAATGGGTACTTTGAACCAGTAATAATAGTGTCAGGAACAAATGTAATAAATAAAAAGAAATTAGGATTATTAATAAACGATTATGGGGAAACAGGGGGAGTATTTAGTGGACTATTTGGGTTATTTAATCCTCAAAATGGTTCATCAACTGGATTATTCTCTATATTCTCTTTTGAAAACAATAATAGTTTCATGAGTGGTGTTCCATATGGTTTATTATTAATTTTGTTGGCAGTGATTCTTATCTTAGGGTTACTTTCAACAAGAAGTACAAATAATTCAAAAAAAGAAGTGTGGATGGAGGTAAGTAATTATGAATGAGGGGAAAAATAGTTTAATAAAAAAATTAGGGATAATTAGTTTAGCATTAGTATTAATGCTTTCAATAGTAAGTGCGCTTACAGTTGATGGAAAAACAAGTTATACTACTTGTCAATGTGATGCGACAAAAGAATTTTATCGTATTTGTGCTGATGTAGATGGTTCCTATTCAATTTCAATAGAAGGAACTGCTGCAAGTTGGTTTTCAATGGCGCCAACAACAGTGTATTTAAACGCAGGGGAATGTAAAGATATTGTTTCATTTTTAACCCCAAGTTGTTATGCCTCCTCAGGAATTTATTCAATGAATTTAAAAGTTACTGGCCCTCAAGAACTAAATAAACCAATAGGAGTAACTGTAACTCAATGCCACACATTTGATTATACAATAACTCCATTAAGAAATTCTTCACTTCCATGCGAAGAAAATATATACAATTTGTACATAAAAAATACTGGTAGATTTGATGATGAATTTGTTTTACTTCAAAAAGGACTTGCTGATTCATGGGTAAATTATCCAAAAGACAAAATTGTATTAAAATCTGGTGAAGAATTTTCTTCACAAATTAAAGTAAAATCAACTTGCTCAACTACTCCAAGCGATTACCCATTTAATGTTACTTTATCAAACACACAAACAAATGCTACAAAAACAATTGATTTAGTACAAACAATTAATGCAATAAATGCAGTTGAATCAACATTCTCAAAAACTCCAATTACAGTAGAAACATGTTCAATAGCAGAAACTGAATATGATTTTTATATAAAAAACATTTCAAGTGTTGCTGATGAATATACTTTAGATATTTCTGATAAAAATATTTTATCGCTTAGTAAAACAAAAATTAATTTATCTGCTGGAGAAACCGCACAAATTAGTTTAAAAGTTTCAAAAGCAAATGTTCAAAAATTAAATTCAATTTTATCAATAACTTCAAAAGAATACAACTCAACATACAAACATTCTTTTGTAGTTGATATAAAGAATTGTTATGATCTTTCACTTGAAAGATTATCAAAATCAACAGAATCTTGTTTCAATTCAACGGATCATTTGTTTAAACTAAACAATGGTGGAACAAAAGAATTAAGAGCAAAAATAACTATTACCGGAGTTGAAGCAGAAACTAGTGAAGTTGTAGTGGCAGCAAAATCTTCAAGAGACTTTTATATAAAAATTGATCCAAAATCAATTGGAGAAAAGAAAATAATAGTAACTGCTGAATCTACTGGATTATCAAAAACTTCTATTGAATATGATTTTAATGTAAAAAATTGTTATGATATTGAAGTAAAAGTTCCAACAGTAAAAGTGTGTCCAGAAACAGAAAGTAGAAATAAAGTAATTTTTACTAATAAAGGAACTGAAGATCAAACAGTAAATATTAACTTAAAAGATGCGCCTTGGGTTAAATTTGAATCAAATAAAGTATTACTTCCTGCAGGACAAAGTGTAGAAGTGTACTTTGATATGCAAGTTCCAACTCAAATAAATTCAAAATATGTTTTAGGGCTAATTTCATACTCTCCTGGACTTGATGGGGATATAGTAAAAGCAGTTCTAAGAGAAAGTGATATTACTACAGAAATTTTCTTTGAAATGAATACTCTTGAAGAATGTTATTCATTCAAAGCAGATTATGTGCAAGAATATTTAGATATTAATTGTTGTCAAGGAAAAATAGTTGACTTAAATATAACAAATACAGGGTACTTTACTTCAAGATATGATTTGAAGAAAATTGCTCCTGAATGGGTTGACTTTAGTGACACAAATTTAGTTATTGAAAGTGGGGAAACAAAAACAGTGTATGTTTATTTCCACCCACCTGCAGGAACAAGCGGACAAATAAAATCAAAAATACTAATAACTCCTCAAAAAGGAAATGCGAGTGAAATAGAATTTGATTTAAATGTGTATGGTGGTTATTGTGGATTATCATACTCAGTTGATTTAAATGTTGATAATTCGGTTTCTACAACAAAAGAATTTACAAGAAAAGAAATTACAGTTGATTTTGTTGTAAAAAATGATTCAAACTTTGGATTTGCTGTGAGTAATATTTCAGTAAAAGATTTTAACTCAACAGCTGATTTCAATAAAGGAATATTTTTACAACCTGGAGAATCAACAACAACTAAAATAACTATAATGACTTCTGAAAATGAAGAATTAAAAGACCAAGAAGTAGTAGTGCTTGTTGATACATCAGTTGGTCAATTTGAGAAAAAACAATTTGTTAAATTCTCAGAAGCAAAAACTGTTGATACTTCAATAAGTGGATTCTTTGGTCAATATGTTGCACCAGTAGCAGGACTAGTATTATTGTTAGTACTATTAGTAATAATTCTTGTAATTTCTGGTTCAGCAAAAGGAAAAAAGAAATAAATAATAAAAAATAATAATTAGAAAAATTAGTGGGGATATTCCTCACTAATTCTATTTTTTTTAAAACTTTTAATTTACTTTTTATTTTTAATATTTTTTTATAAAAATATTTTATAAAAATGAATTTTTCTTAAAATAATTTTTTTAAAAATTGGATCTTTTATAGCAATATTTTTTTAGAAAGTAGATTTTTTTTATCCAAAAACATTAATTACTTCTTTTAGTGCTTTTTTAAATTTTTCAACTTCTTCATTAGTGTTGTAAAAGTAGAAACTTGCTCTTGCAAGTCCGTCTTTATTTAAAGAAGAAACTAGTGGTTCTGCACAATGCATTCCTGACCTTATACAAATGCTTTCATTTTCGCTTAAAGCCATAGCAATATCGTGTGCGCTTACTTTTTTTGAACCAAATAACACTATTCCGCCTTGTTTTTTTGCATCTTTTGGACAAAATAACTCAATTTCATTTATTTCACCTAATAGGTCAAGGGTTTGTTTTGTTAATTCTTGTTCATGTTTTTCAATATTATTTAAACCTACTTTTTCTAGGTACTTAATTGCTTCAATCATTCCGTAAGCTCCTGCAATATTTGGGGTTCCTGCTTCGTATTTGTATGGTAGTTCATTCCATGAAGAAGATTCTCTTTTCACTTCCATTATCATGTCTCCTCCAAACATAAAGGGTTCTAGTTTTTGTAATAATTCTTTTTTAGCCACAAGTGCTCCGGTTCCTGTTGGTGCTAGCATTTTGTGTCCTGAAAAAGCAAAAAAATCTGCATTCATTTCTCTAAAATTAATTTTTTTGTGAGGAACCATTTGGGCTCCATCGACACAAAATAATGCTCCTTCTTTGTGAGATTTTTTTTCAATAGTTCTAATATCAGGGAGTGTTGCTACAGTGTTACTTGCTCCGCTAAAAGAAACAAGTTTTGCTCCATTCACTTTTTTTTCAAAATCATTCATATCAATTTCAAAATTATCAGTGAGTTCAACAAATTCTAGTTTTGTTCCAATTTTTTTTGATAAGTATTGCCAAGGAACAATATTACTATGGTGCTCAAGTGCAGAGATAACAATTTTGTCTCCTTTTTTAAAATAATTAGAATTAAGCAAAGAGTACATTACAAGATTTAACCCTTCTGTAGTATTTTTTACAAAACAAACTTCTTCTTTTTTTGCTCCTAAAAATTTTCCAACAACTTCATGACTTTGCTCATAAACTCTAGAAGCTTCTTCACTCAAAATATGGAGTCCTCTGTGAACATTAGCACATTCGAGTTCATAATATTTTTTCTCTGATTCCACTACTTGGGTTGGTTTTAGTGAAGTTGCGGCATTATCAAAATAAGTTAATGTGCTCCCGCCAATTTTTCTATTTAAAATAGGAAAATCCTCTCTTGTATTTGCCAAATCCATAAATAAGTAAGAAAGAAAAGCCCTTTAAATGCTTTTTCTGACACTATTTTTGTACAAAGTGGTTGTTAAAATGCTATTTGACTTACATATGCACTCAAGGTTTAGTGTAGACGCACTAAGTAAACCAGAAACAATAGTTAAGGTGTGTAAAAAAAATGGTTGGGGATTCTCTCTAACGGATCACAACAATATGGGTGCATATAAAACAAGCACAATAAATAATAATATAAAAAAATTAGCAAAAGAACACAAAGTATTTTTGGTCCCTGGGGAAGAAATAAAAGTTTTGGGTCAAGAAAAAAACATTTTTGGTAAACAAAATTGTGTGGGGGAAGTAATTGGGTATTTTTTGAATGAACCAATTGTTCCGGCTCCATTTTTTGAAATATTTGATCAAATAAAAGAACAAGGAGCACTACTCTCTTGTCCTCATCCTTTTGATTGGCCAAGAAAAAACTTTAAAGAATTCAAAAATGAATGGGAAAAATTTGATATGATGGAGATTTATAATGCGAGAGCATATTATCAAGGGTTAAATAAACACTCAGAAAAGTTTTTTGAGCGTATTAGTAAAGAGAAAACAATTGCAGCACTTGGGGTGAGTGATGCTCATACTCCTGAAGAGATAGGGAATGGTTTAACAGAAATTAATGCTAAAAATGAAGAAGAGTTTAGAAAAGAAATAAAAAAAGGAAGAACAAATGTACTCGCAAGAAAAAAAGCAAATGTATTACATCACTTACAAACACAACTTGCAAGGAATTACTTAATTAAAGAAAGATAATTTTTAGAATCCTGGGGAATTTTGAGTCATTAAAACGAGGTTTTTATTTCTTTCCTAATTTAATTTTATTATTGATTTTTATGGTTGAAGCAAAGAGTAGTAAGGAACTTGATTTGAAAAAGAACTTCCAACTTGACCTTGCAAAATACTTGGGTGAGAAAGATTTTGTTTATGGTCCAGAACCAGAACTTTATGGTCCAATTGCAGGATTTTACTCTTATGGATTGAATGGGAAAGCAATGAAGAATAATTTAGAAAACGCTATTAGAAAAGTTTTTACAAAAAACGGTTTTTTTGAAGTAGAGTACCCATTAATTTCTCCTCAAATTATTTGGGAAGCTAGTGGACACTTAAAAGGATTCAATGATCCAATAATTTATTGTTCAAAATGCAAAGGTTCATTTAGAGCAGATAAATTAATTGAAGAATCAACAGGAATTGCAGCAGATCACTTTAAAGATGAAGAATTAATTAACACAATAAAAGAACATGAGGTATCTTGTCCTTCTTGTAAAGGAAGACTTACCCTTGAAATTAAAAGACAAAGTTTAATGATGAAAACAATTATTGGAGCAGATACTGTTGCTTACAATAGACCAGAAACAGCAACAACAACTTACTTACCTTTCAAACATTATGTAAACTTTTTTAGAGGAAAATTACCTTTCACGGTTTTCCAAATTGGTAAAGCTTTTAGAAATGAAATTTCTCCTAGACAACACTTACTAAGACAAAGAGAATTCACTCAAGCTGAATCACAAATGTTTTTGAGTAAAGAAATGAAAATTAGTTTTGAGTGGTTTGATAAAGTAGCAAAAGACACACTTCCTTTGTGGACTGAAGAGATGCAAAAATCTGAAAAAAAATGGGGAATGATTTCTCTTGCTGATGCGATGGATAAAAAATTCTTAAAAAATAAAGCTTACGCATGGAACTTGTGGTTAAGTTACCAAGTAATAACAGCACTAGGAATTCCTGCAGAAAAAATAAGATTTCGTCAACACCACTCTGATGAGAGAGCATTTTATAGTGATGATACTTGGGACCTTGAAGTGGAACTAAATTCTTTTGGTTGGGTAGAAATGGTTGGAATAAGTGATAGAACAAATTATGATTTAACTCAACACTCAAAATACTCTAAAACTGAACTAACTGTTAGAACAGAAGATGGTAGTGTATTCACCCCTGATGTTATTGAAATCGCGTTTGGAGTAGATAGACCATTTTATGCAGTACTTGACCTCGCATTTTCAAGAAGAGATAGTGACGCACAAAGAACAGTGCTTTCACTTCCAAACAATATCGCTCCAATCCAAGTTGGAGTATTTCCATTAATAAAAAAAGATGGATTGCCAGAAAAAGCGGAAGAAGTTCTTGCAGTGCTTGATGATTTTAAGTGTTATTATGATGAATCAGGAAGTATTGGTAAAAGATACTCTCGTCTTGACGCAATAGGAGTACCATTTTGCATAACAATAGATCACGATTCACTAAAAGACAACTCTGTAACAATAAGAGAAAGAGATTCACTAAAACAAATACGAGTGAAAATTAATGAATTAAAAGAAACGATTACAAAAATGATGAAAAAATAAAAAAATAATTTTTTTAAAAAACAAGCATAATTTGAAGTTTAGTTAACAAAAAATGAAAAAATTAATTTGATATTAATGATCCTAAATTCTATTATTTTATGATTTAGATTCTTTTAAAAACTTTAAATTGTACAACATATGTAGCCTGTGATGAAGTAAATCCCTTCTGAACCAAGCAATTGGTGATGACGATTTAATCCAACTCTGAGGCTATTTAATTTTTAAATTATTAGTGGTATTTGTGATTTCAAAGATCAGAAAGAGTATTAAGTGGTTACAAGAACCTTTAGCTTTTCCTTTTGTTTTATTAAAGATAAATCCAAATTGGGTTTCTGTTTTTGGTTTAGTTCTTGCTTTAATTGGAGCGTATTTTGTTTATCAACAAAATTGGTTATTTGCACTAGTTTTTTTTATTCTAGCTCCAATAATGGATTTAATTGATGGAACGGTTGCAAAGAAATTAAATAAGTCAAGTAATTGGGGGAATTATTTTGAAACAATGATAGATAAGTTTGTTGATTTTGTAATTCTAGCATCTTTTGTATTTATTTATCCATTAGCAAGTGTTCTTGCTTTAGGTACTTCAATGATTTCAAGTTACGCAAAACCAAGAGTAGGTTTAATTGTTATTACTGATAATCGGGATTGGCCGGCAATTGGGGAACATGCAGATAAATTAATTATTTTGCTTATAGGATTACTCTTAGCAGTACTGGGTTATAATTATTTAGAATACTTCTTGTATTTTATTGCAATAATTTCGCTAATTGGTTCTATACAAAGAATGTTTTATGCAAAAAATTTAATTAAAGAAGCAGAAAAAAAAGGAACACTATTACCTTATATTAAAAAAAGAAAAGAAAGATGAATTGATTTTAAAAAATTAATTCTCTTTTATTACTTTTTCCACTTCTTCTAAAAAGTGTTTGTTGTCAATTATTTTAATAAATTTAATATCATTTCTAATACTCATTTTTGAGTCACTGTTAGAGTCACCCATCGCGTAAGCAATTATTTTGTCTTTAGGGTTAACTCCAAGTTCGTTAAGTGCTCTTAGTACTCCAAAGTGTTTTCCAAGCATTATTGGGTTTATTGAAATTCCTGTCTCAATATCAAATGCTACTAATTTTACTGGTGAACCAAATTTTTTAGTGTTTTGAAAAATCTCGTATTGTTCGTCACAGATTTTTTGAGCTTTTAGAACAAGTTTTTTTCTAACTTCAGAATTGTTTTTTTCTAGTTCAAAACCAATTCTAGAATCATTAATTATTTCTTCATTATTTGCTTTTTTAATATCAAATCCTGCGTATTTTAGTTGTTGTTTTATTTCTCTACCAAGAAGCATTTTGTATAAAAGGAATTGATCAAGGTTTGCAAAAGTTTCTCTCTTCATTGAAGGTTTTCTAACAAGAACTGCAGAACCATCTTTATAAACAATTGAACCATTTTCTATTTTGAATTCATTAGTGTAAGTGGCTTGGTCTAGTCCTAAAGAACCATAAATTAAACTCTTTTCAAGCAAATTATTTTTCTTAAGTGTATCCTCAAACCCATTTTTTAATCTTAGTTCTCTAACTGATCTTGCAGTAATAAAAACCGTAATAAATCCTGCATTTTGAGCTTCACTAATTGCTCTAATTGATTTACTTGTAAGGATAGGAGAAGTGTTAGGAATGTATTTTGGGGTTGAAGTTAACACTCCATCAATATCTAAAAAAAGGATTTTTTTCAAATCCTTGCTTGGTTTTTTATTATTTATCATGAAAAATTAGTGAGTCAATACTTATTTTAATCTTCTTTTTCAATAATATTTTAGTGATTTTATGGGTGAAGAAATAAAAATTGAAAATAAAGTTGAAAATAATGTAAATAATAAAGTTGAAGAGAAAGTTGAAAATGTTTCTAACAAAATCCAAGAAAAAGTTGTTGAACAACCAAAAGACAACATTGTTGCTTTTAGTGATTGGATAAAAGTTGAACTTAGAGTTGGAAAAATTGAATCAGTGGATGATATTATAGGAAAAGACAAATTATACAAATTTAGTGTTAATTTTGGAGAGATGGGAAAAAGAACAATCCTTGCTGGTCTTAAACCATATTATCAAAAAGAAGAATTGTTAAACAAAAAAACTGTTTTTGTATTCAACCTTGCACCAAGGCCATTAGCAGGAAATATTAGTCAAGGAATGATCCTTGCAGCAAGAACTATTGAAGGAAAATACAAAATCACTTCAATTGATGATTCTGTTTTAGAAGGAACAAGACTTGAATAAACTTTTTTGGAATACTTTATTACGCTTAAATAAATTAATTAAATAATTAATTCTTTTTTTTAAGCAAATAAAGAAATTATCATTGGGAGTGCGATTAGTACTCCTATTGTTGCTCCAATATTTACAAGAGCAGCTACTAAAAGAATGTGAGTAATTCTGTTTTTATAGAACCCCTTAATTGATTCAACGTTTGATAAATCTTCAAAATCTTTTACTAGTGGTGGGTGGTATTTTGTTTCTACAATTGCAGCAAACCAACCAGCAGCTAAAGCTGGGTGAAGAGTAGTGAGCGGAGCGACTACTATTGAAGTTAGAATTGTTATTGGGTGAGCGCGTGCTAAAAGTGCACCAATACCTGATAATATTCCTGTTGCAATTATCCAGTAGAATAAAACATTAATTGAGGTTTCAATCCCTTGAGTAAAAAACCCATAAATCAATATTGCGAAAAAAATTATTGGAACAATTAAAGAAACATATTTTAAATAACTTTTTTGTTTTGGAATAGAGTTTAGTTTGTTTATATCAATATTTTTTTTACTCGAAATGTGTGATTCTATTCCGTCTAAGTGTCCAGCTCCAACAACCGCAACAATTTTTTTTCCAGGGCTGTGTTTTATCATTTCAGCAATATACAAGTCTCTCTCATCAACTAAAACTTTTTTCATTGAAGGAAATTGATGTCCAAGTTCTTTCATTAAGTGATTAATCAAGTCTTGTTGCTTTAGTTCTTCTATTTTTTTAGCATCAACTTTTTCTCCAAACCCCATGAATCCCCCAATTAAAGAAGCACCAAGTTTTAATTTTTCAAAAAATTTCATTTCACTAAAAGTTCTTTTTAGTGTTACTCTAACATCTCTATCCAGTAGTTGAATTGGTTTTTGATAGTTTTGTGCTTTTTTTATTGCAGCAAGCATTTCTGCTCCCGGGGCAACACCCACTTGATTTCCTAATTGTTTTTGTATATTTGATAAAAGTAAATTTAGTAAAAATAAATAAGTTTTACCAGTTTTCACTACTTCCATTATGTTAGTTTCTTGCCATTTTTTTCCTGACAATAACTGTGCAAGTCTTTCTTTATCAAGTTCTACTCCAATAATATCAGGTTGTTCTTCATCAATTGTTTTCTCAACTAAATCAATTGATTCTCTAGAAATGTGTGCAGTTCCAACAAGAATTATTTCTTTATCCCCGAGTTTTATTTTTTTAATCATTAAAAATCAATATTAAAAATAGGGAGTAAGAGTATTTAAAATAAACTTTTTTAATAAGGTTTTTTACTAATAATAGAAATTTAGTATTAGAAAATTAATTATTTAAATATTTATGGAGTTTTTTGTATTTGGTTAATTTAGTCCCCTTCTTTGATAATCAAGAAGATTCCAAGTAGTACTAAAATTAGCCAAAAAATGTTTCTAATCATGCTAAGTTCGTTTGGAAGTGCTGGAAAAGCCATTCCAAGACCAAGTCCGATCAAGAATAAACCTGCTGATCTTTTAGAACCCATACTTTGATATCGTTAATCAACTATAAAAACCTAACTTTATAGTTTCTTTTATAAGAAGAACAAAGATTTTAGGTAATTTTAATGAAAAAAATCGTTTTTATCGAAGCAGAAGGAGTATTACTACCATACAACAACTATAATCCAAATGAAAGAAGAGTTAAAACCTTTTTTGAAGATTTATCAAATTATTGTGAAAAAAATAAAATTTTATTGTATGTAATTTCAGGTTATCATGAAAGTGTTGCTCATAAAAAGTTTGAGGAAAGTTTTCTAAAAAATGTATTTAATAAAAATAATTTTGTTTGTGCTGATGAGGATTATATTTTACAAAAAGCAAAAGATGATGAAACTCTTCATAGACAAAAGTTAGAAACTGATCCTGAATTTAATGATTCTTATTTTAAACAAGTTTTTATTCAAAAAATATTAAAAGAAAAAAACATTTCTGCAAGTGATGCACTTCTGTTAGGGGATGATATTTGGGTGGATGGTTATTATACTACAAGATTCTCAAAAATAGATTTTGCGATATTTGAAGAAAATGTTTCTGATAGAGGAAAAAGTGTTGAAAGAATTTCTGGTCTTGCATATTTTTCTTTAGAATTTGATTCAGTAAAACAATTAATTGAAATTTTTCCTGCAGTTGATTTATCTCCGCTTGATAAATATGTTTTTGAAATAATGAAAAAAGCATTAGTTGGAGATAATTTAGGTAGTATTATAAAAAAAGGTCTTGATAAAAAGAATCAAAAAGGTTCATAAAAAAATAATGTTGGTAATTGGAAGTGATTTTTGTGTGGTTAAAGAGAAAACAAAAAATCGCTTCAGTTGATAATGTAAAAGGACTAATTGTTCCACTAATTACTCCTCTAAATGAAGATCTTTCAATTGATTTTATTTCTCTAAAAACCCATATTTCTTGGTTATTAAATAGAGGGGTTAGAAATTTTTTCTTATTTAGTAATTTTTCTGAAAATGATTTTTTATCATTTGAAGAAAAAAAACAAATAATTACTTATGTTGAAAGAGAGTTTTCAAATAAAGCAAATATTTTAGTTGGTTGTTTTGGGGAATCAACTGAACAAATAATTGAGCAAGTATTGTTTGCAGAAAAACACGCAGATTATTGTGCAATTAATGTTCCTTTTTCTGCAATAACTAATGAAATATTTTTTATGGATTTTTTTGAAGAATTATTTAATAGAACAAAATCCAATATTTTTATTTACAATAACCCATTTTTATTCAAAAGGAATGTCCCAATAATTGCTTTTGATAAAATTGCTGGTTGGGAAAGACTTGTTGGTTTTATTGACGCATCAAGAAATTTGGAATATTTTAAATCACTATCAAATTATTCACAAGTAGTGAAATTATATCAAGAACCTGATGAATTATTTTATGATTCAGTAAATTTGAATTGTTCAGGAATCGTTCCATTTTTAGCTAATATTTATCCAAAGTTCTTTTTAGACTCAATAAAAGAAGTTAATTCGCTTGATTATGTCTCAATAGTAAAAAAGAATGCTTCATTTTTATCCTTTATTAGAGAATACTTCCCAATGCGTTCAAGAATACAATTAATTAAATATTTCTTATCAGGGGTTGGTATTACTCAACCTTTTTTTAATAAAGAGCTTGGGGATTTAAGTGAAGAACAAAAAGAAAAAATTGAGTCTTTAATGAAAAAAAAAGCACTAGCATAATTTTTTTATTAAATTTTATAAGTTTTGTTGATGTGGCAGAGTGCTTTCCAATAATTTATTAACTATTCGATGAAGGTATTTTTTACTAATAAGGTAATATTACACTTAGTGATTTTTATGAAAGATATTGTTATTCGTGGAGCAAGACAGCACAACTTGAAAAACATTAATTTGACTCTTCCAAGAGACAAATTCATTGTTATTACTGGTATTTCTGGTTCTGGAAAAAGTACTCTTGCTTTTGACACTATTTATGCTGAAGGACAAAGAAGGTATGTTGAGTCTTTGAGTGCTTATGCTAGGCAATTTATTGGGTTAATGAATAAACCTGATGTTGATTCAATTGATGGTCTTTCTCCAGCAATCTCTATTGAACAAAAATCAACTTCAAATAATCCACGTTCAACTGTTGGAACTGTTACAGAAATTTATGATTACTTAAGACTTTTTTATGCGAGAATTGGGGTACCCTATTGTCCAATACATAATGTAAAAATTGAGTCACAAACTCCTGAACAAATTGCTAAAAGAATAAAAGAACAATACGAGAGTGGAGAAGTAACAATTCTTGCTCCAATTATTAGACAAAAAAAAGGAACTTATGAACAATACATTATTGATTTAGGAAAAGAAGGTTTTTCAAAAGTAAGAGTGGATAAAAAGATTATTTCAACTACAGAAAAAATTTCTCTACCCAAATACCAAATGCATGATATTGAAATAGTAATTGATAAAATAAATTTAAAAGACAAAAAAAGATTAGTTGAGAGTGTTGAAGTTGCATTAAAGCGAGCAGAAGGAAGGGTACTTGTAATTGATGCACGAGAAAAAGAAAAATTG
>Ga0116177_10000533_pt1 | contig 27826 bp, 28 predicted proteins | sample AD_STIC10_MetaG_FD_89750 | JGI IMG/M metagenome (GOLD analysis project Ga0116177, IMG submission 89750) | Active sludge microbial communities of municipal wastewater-treating anaerobic digesters from USA - AD_STIC10_MetaG | ecosystem: Engineered > Bioreactor > Anaerobic > Digestate | place: USA... | reverse complement strand
CCTCGCTGCCGGTCAGTTTTGGCGGCATTATAAAAGGGCAATGAAGAAACTACCCGAACGTTGTTCTCCTTAAAGAATTCAGGCAGATCGTTGTATTTCGGATTAGCGGTAATAATTGTAAGATTTGAGCGGACAATTATTTCTTGTACGCCCCTTGCATATGCTTCTTTTATAAACCAACGGAAATCAGGATTCATCTCAGGAGCCCCACCGGTAATATCAAGGGTTTTGATTTTGGTTTGTTGCAAAATATCAAGACACTGCTGCATGGTTTCGCGGGTCATGATCTCCTTGCGATCGGGACCTGCATCTACATGACAATGTTTGCACACCTGATTGCACATGTACCCGATATTAACCTGAAAGATTTCCAGCTCTGCAGGCTTAAGAGGAAAGTACCCAACTGGTTCAAGTTTCTTTTTGAATGTAGGAAACTTGCCTTCCTTGAAAAGACCATTCTCCAGAATCTCAACTTGCCTTTGTTGGCTGGCTAACTGGTGATGGCGGGCGTGTAGGGATTTAATCATAACCTCATCCCCGGCCCTTCTCCAAAGGAGAAGGGAGGGGCACATTAAATATTTTAATACTATTTATTAAAGTGTTAGTCTCAAGCCTTTCCCCTAGGAGAGAAAGGGGTGAGGTCACATGGAAAGTTTCTTCGCTTTATTCATCATCATTACACCATGTACCAACGAGGCACCTCCGCGGATGGCCGCTGCTACATGAATCGCTTCCATCATTCCCTTTTCAGTTGCTCCTTTCTCTAATGAATCCTGCGTATAGGCATCGATACAATATGGGCATTGAACCGTGTGAGCCACAGCCAATGCAATCAAGGACTTTTCCCGTGCCGTTAAATCTCCCTCTTTGAATACATCGCCATAGTAATCAAAAAACTTTGCGGCCAGGTTGGGTTCCCACTCACTGATGGTTCCAAATTTTTTAAGATCGGCAGGATTGTAATAGGTATGCTCCATAGAAATAATTTTTTTCAAGATACAGAAATAAAAAAGCGAGCGTGACAGCCATCTGACAAACGGATAAATTCGGTTAGATAACCAGCAGAATAGCTTTTTAGTTTAGATGGGTAAGGCTATTTGATACGATTTTCCCTTTTTCACATTCAGGCGGGTCTGCCTTAGCCAGGGATTATGTCGCTTAAGCAACTTGTAATTACTACCATTGTTCTTCGCGAACGAAACAAGATCCGGGATGTCTTTATCAACGTCAATGAATCGCAATGGCTCAGGGTGGTAAAGATGTTCTGGCTTTAACTTAAATCCGTATTTGGAAGGGTTCTCAAAAATTTCCTTTATCGCCAAAATGCGAAATACATAGCGTGAGGTTTCGTCATTCAAATGCGCATCATAATAGTTATCCACTTTCTGATCGTCAAGATCACTTTTTATTCCGGCCACTCCTCTATTGTACGAAGCAGCAACCAATGTCCAGTTGCCAAATTTTTCGTAAGACTTCTTTATATACTTACAGGCTGCCTCGGTCGATTTGATGGGATCATAACGTTGATCAACTTCCCTGGTAATTTCTAAACCCAGCTCTTTACCAGAGGCTTCACGAATTTGCCAATAACCAACCGCTTCTTTGGGTGAAACTCCATTGACCAACCCGCTTTCAATCAGTGGTAAATATTTAAAGTCTTCAGGAATGCCATTTGCCTTCAGGATTTCCGTTATCCGAGGAAGCCACCGATTGGCCCGCTTTAATAAAAACAGGGTACTGCTTTGCAAATAAATATTTACCTGTAATTCACGATCAAGTCGCTCCAACACATCGGGCATCTGGAGCGGAGCCTCTTCACCAGCGAAAGAAATCTTTGCTGGTAAATCATACGAGATGGCCACAAAAGGTTGATCCGATTCCTGTACCGAAATTGGCTCCAATTCTTGTACTTGTTCCTTCGCACTTATCTTAGAAGACTGATCGAATAGAACATACACCAGCAACAAGCCAATAGAAAGTGGAGCGAGATATCCCAAAAACTTCTGCATTCCTCCTGTGTTTTTTAAAAGTTAGGTGATAACAAATATCGTGCGTAGAAGTCGTCAATTACTTTTACAGCGTCCTGAGGCGTGTCCACAACATTAAATAGTTCCAAATCTTCTTCACTGATCATACCTTCCGATACCAACACTTTTTTAACCCAGTCTAACCAACCGGTCCAGAATTTTTTTCCAACCAAAACGATCGGGAACCGGCCTATTTTTTTGGTTTGAATAAGCGTTAAAGCTTCTGTCAATTCATCCAGCGTGCCAAATCCGCCCGGCATGATGATAAACCCTTGTGAGTATTTTACAAACATTACTTTACGAACAAAGAAATAATCAAAGGTGATCAGCTTATCGGCATCGATATATGGATTGCCCTTTTGCTCATGCGGGAGATAGATATTAAGACCTACTGATTTACCACCTGCACGGGTGGCGCCTTTGTTACCAGCCTCCATAATACCAGGACCACCACCGGTTACTACCCCATACCCATGATGCACCAACTCAGCTGCAATGTCTTCGGCTATTTTATAATAGGGATGGTTGGGCTTAACCCGGGCCGATCCGAAAATGGTTACACACGGGCCTATCTTTGCCAACTTCTCAAATCCCTCCACAAACTCACTCATCACCTTAAAAATCATCCAGGAGTCCGAACTCTTGATTTCAGCCCAGTCTTTGTCTTTGAACGCCTTGCGAATGCGATGCTCTTCTTCCAGGGCTTGCTGGTTAATCTCTTCACTAACTTTTTTCTTTCTAACTTTCTGAGCCATATCTTACTTGTTCAAATTTCTTTCAAGTTAATAAATGAATCGAAAATCTGCGGTTTGGTATCTCAAAAGTAAAGCATTGCTGCTTTTGACTTGTGTTCTGCTGTTGTTCGTGGTGTCTTCCTGCACAACATCCGAAGATAAAGGAGCCTTTGAACACGACAGCACCTGGGCCATGTTGCCGTTCAAAAAAATAAATGAGGCTAATCCGATTCTAAAAGCGAGTGATGGCGTTTTTACATGCCCCATCTTAAAACAAGAAGTAAAGTGGGAGGAAAAAGATGTGTTTAATCCGGCAGCGGTAGTGCGCAATGGTGCGGTGTATCTTTTTTACCGTGCTGAAGATACGATCGGAAAGCATGCGGGCACTTCGCGCATTGGTCTGGCCATGGGTGCGGATGGCGTTCATTTCACACGCATGCGCGAGCCGCTCCTGTTTCCAGCCGAAGATTTTATGAAAGTGTATGAATGGGAAGGGGGTATTGAAGATCCGCGGATTGTTGAAAGCGATATGGGTACGTACATCATGACCTACACGGCATACGATGGTAATCTCGCACGGTTATGCCTTGCTTCTTCTACCGATTTACTAAACTGGACCAAGCATGGGTTAGTTCTTAAAGATAAATTTACAGACACGTGGAGTAAATCAGGCGCTATTGTCGCACGACAACAAGGTAATAAAGTGATTGCGGAAAAAATCAATGGTAAATACTGGATGTACTTTGGCGATACCGATTTATTTATGGCAACATCAGATGACCTGATCCAATGGCAACCGGTGCTTGACGAAGACGGTAATCTGAAATCAGTACTTAAACCACGACCTGGGTATTTTGACAGTCGCCTGGTAGAGAGTGGTCCCTATGCATTGATTACGGATCATGGAATTCTTCTTCTTTACAACGGTATGAATCACGATACCGAAGGAGACCCTTCTCTACCTAAAGGTGCATATTGCTCAGGCCAGGCACTCTATGATTTGAATGATCCTTCCGAGCTCATTGACCGATTAGAAAATTATTTTTTGCGGCCCGATCAACCTTACGAAATAGAAGGCCAGGTAAACCAGGTTTGCTTTATCGAAGGCATGATACCTTTAAATGGAAAGTGGTATTTATACTATGGCACTGCCGATTCGAAGATTGGAGTAGCTGTGATGGAGGAGTGGAAAGTTCAAAGTGGAAAGTCAAAAGAAAAAATTTAAGAGTCACAGCTTTAACTTTTTTACTTTTTACTTTCAACTAATAAACTTCGAAGCGTTTCTGTGAGATCAGTGTGATTAAATTTAAAACCTGTCTTCTTTATTTTATCAGCTGAGATTTTACTGCCATTCACAACAATCACGGCCATTTCACCAACAATAATTTTCATGATAAAGTCAGGAACGTTTGGTAAGAGCAATGGTTTTTTTAAAACCTTAGCGATTAGCTTTGTTAGTTCCAGATTAGTTACCCAATCGCCACTTGTTGCATTGTATGTGCCTTGTAATGTTTCGTCTTCAACGGCTTTGATAAACATGGCACATAAATCATCGAGGTGAATCCAGGAAAGGTATTGTTTTCCCGTACCTAAGGCTGCGCCAATTCCAAGCCGGATTGGCTTCGCCATTTCCACCAGGGCTCCGCCCTCATCGCTCAACACAATACCAATCCGTAATTTTACAACCCGGAGATTTAATGAACTAATCTTATCGACTGATTCTTCCCACTGTTTTACAACCTGGGCTAGATAGTCGTTGCCGGGTTGACTGTCTTCTGTAAATACCTGCTCTCCAAACCCAAAACCATAATACCCAATAGCCGAAGCCGAGACCACTGTTTTAACAGTATGTTTGGTGCTCGCCAATGTATTGTATAATAGTAATGAGGATTTTGTTCGGCTCTCAAGAATTTCCTTTTTTCTTGATTCCGTCCAGCGTTTATCTGCTACGCCCGCTCCGGCTAAATGTATTATTGTTTCAACGTCTTCAAGTGCCTGTTGATCCAGCACTCCCTTATCAACATCCCAAACAAAAGAAGGAACCGATCCGCTTTTTTTGCTGCGGCCCAGATGTGAAACCTGGTAGCCTTTTTGCAAGAGCAGCTCTGTTAATCGTGAGCCAATAAGACCCGAGGCACCGGTGATTAATATTTTCTTACTCATAATTAGTAGCTTTGACCCTTGATAACACGTGTTCTATGAATAAGTTTTTGATTTTGGTCCTGTTCTCTTTTTGTTTTGGCTTTGCGCATAGCCAAACCGTGACAGTAAATAAACAAAATGAAAAGGTAAAGAATGAAACCATCGAAGTCTTTGTGACTTCACTCGATGGGGAAAAGAACGATATCCAATCGGCCTGGGTACGATTCTTAAAAGACATGGGTAAACTAAGGCAAAGTGGTAATCCGATGACGGTAGCCGAACCGGTTATTAATAATACGCCCTTTTCAAAAGGGATTGTTTATGCAGGCAGCAATGAGGGGGATAAAAGTACTTCTGTGTGGATGGGGATTAATCCGGCAGAATGGGACGACAAAGATATAAAGTATGCTAACCGCGAACTCCAGAAAATGCTTTACCAATTTGGGGTTAAATTCTATCGCGACCAGGTGCAAAAGCAAATTGATGAAACACAACAAGCGCTGGACGCGGTTGAAAAACAACAGCAACGAATGATTAATCAAAACAAGGATCTAACCATTAAACTTAGCAACAGTGATCAGGAGAAAATTCAATTAGAAAAATCACTTGAGGCCAATAAACTGGAGAATGCAGTTTTGAAGGTTAAGCTGGACAACAACAAAAAAGCCCAGGACTCTTTGCTGAATGTTGGGGTTCAGATCAAGAAAGTGATGGAGACACACAAAGATAGACAACGAAAGATCAACTGATCACCGTGTTTTCCACTGCCTTGAGGCTTTATCAAAGTACGTGTACTCATCCGGAAATTCAATATATTCTACACCCTTAGAATTTTTGGTTTCGTAAGACTCGAGAGACTCGCCTCGTACAAATTTATCGAACAGCACCATTTCGCGTTTTGCCAATGTATCGGGCACTAGTTTCCACGTGCGAAATACTTCTTCATACTCTATAAGTTTGCCATCGGCATTTAATACAAACCTTCCTCCGGTAGCCACACGTTTTTCTACCAGACTCGGAGCTCTGCGGCTGACAAGAAAATAATGCGTAGCTCCCTTTTTATAGTAAGCATCAAACTTGTGTAGCTTAGCCTGCTCCTGATAAACAGAATCACAGGGTGCATAGAAACGCTCTTCGAAGGTAAGTCCTTCCGGAGCTCGACCAATGTACCGGATGATTTTCCACATCATTTCATCTTGCTCTTGTGGGGTAAGGTGGGCGCTTACCTGGTAATTGTTTTTTGTACTGCATGCACCTGCAATCAATGCCAAAATCATGGCTACGAATACTATCCTTTTCATACTGCAAAAATAAGAAGACCTGCCGTATGGCAGGTCTTCAGTTAGAAATTAAACCCTAATTAACCTAACCTGATTAATAAACTTTATTCAACGGTTGGAATTCAGACCAGCCATCCGTCCAATCCGTAGCTCCAAAAGCACCACGATATACACCCGTTGTATTGAAGAATGTATTACCTGTAAATTTTGGATCGGCATAATTTGCGCCTGAATTCAGATTGCTATTGCCTGCCACTCCAGCCACTAATACAAAATTAGGATTTGAAGGGAAGGTGGGAGAAGTCTGAGCACCCCAGAAAAGTGATCCGTTTACACCTAAGTCGGTATAGGTGGATGCATTAGTCACATTATTGAATGAGGTGTTATTGTTATTCGTCCAATACGTTGCAATCGCAGAAGCATCACCGCCCGAAAGACCGGTTGCAAAGGTTGCGTCTGAAGCAGAAGTACTTGATCCGGTTCCACTGGTAGAAGGAATGCCCAGTACGTTATACGCATGCTTACCGGCACCCGAGGTAAGGTTATCTAAAGTGCCCTGATCATCTAAACGTATACCTACTCTAAATCCTGCAAAGAAAGAATTGAAAATTGAGATGGCAGTTCTTCTTCGGATGTGCGCTGCATTTTGGTAGTTACCAGATATGCTACGGCTCTGAATATCGCGTGGGCCAAGGATTGTCATGTTAGAGAAAATGCCTCGCGTACAGCCGGTGTTAGTGGTGCCATCACAAATTCCAGCAATAGTATTACCATTGCCCTGATTGTCACTTTCAAATGCATTCGACCCTGACTGATCGGCAAAGAAAGGATTGCGCACGGCTAAGCCAAACTGCACATTGCCACCCCAACCAAAATCAGTATCAAAATCATCATCCCAGGTTGAGTGAGATACTAAATACTTTGCATTTACTGTACCGCCAAACCACTCAAAGCCATCATCACCGCCAAACGATACCTGCACATATTCAATAGTAGTACCATTACCAATACCACCCATTGTTAAGCTATTGGTTTCGTTATTGGGCGTCAGTTCAATACCCGCATACTCTATGCGCACATACTTAACCGTTCCTGAGTTTTCAGTAGCATTTGTAGCCGGAGTTGCCCCATCAATAGCAACACTTCCGAAACTTTGGTCAGGTTGAATTCCTTCAATTTTTGGTTTCGCAGATTGATTTACAAATGCGTTACCTAACATAACTATTCCACCCCAGTCACCACGATCTCTTTCGCCTACAGCCTGTGCAGATGTAAATACAATCGGGTTTGTCGAGGTTCCTTCAGCAATCAATTTTCCACCGGGCTGAACAATTAATGTTGCTTTGGTGGCCTTGTCGCCTTTAATTACAGTACCTGCTGGTACAGTTAAAGTAACCCCTGTAGGAATAAACACCTGACCTTTTAACAGGTAAGGTTTTGCGGCATCCAATGTTTGTGTTGTAAGAATACCTTGCAAGGTTATTATTGGGTCACCCACAGTGATCACAAAATTTGAAATCGCTGAAGGATAATTCTTCGTATCTATAACCTGAAAAGAAACAACTATTTTAGAACCTACTACGGCATCTGCAGGAATCGTGTAGTCATAATCGATAGGGGCTGAGATATCGGTAGCTGAGATATCACGAGTTTCTACTTCAACACCCGATACATAAATAACCAGATCCTGTGGTCCATTTGGCGCTGTTACTGTTAGGGCTGCAGAAACTGCTCCACCTGGGATATTTTGTGCTGCTGTCGGATCCACCGTTACCGTTGGAGCGGGGTTAATGTCTTCACCATTGTCGCAGCTTTGAATCACCAAAATGGATGAAAGAGCCAGGAAAAATGCGAAGAGCTTCATCGTTTTTTTCATGTGTAATAGTTTAATGTTTGTCAGGCAAAATTAGGCCGGGCAACCCGGCAACTAATTAAAGGGCAGTTAACAATTTATTACGCCAGTGTTAACATCTTCGTGTTTTATTAATAAAAAAACCTGTCATACTCTGACAGGTTTTCATTAGTGAGTCTAATCAAGATTTATTCGGCTTTTTGAAACTTCCAGGCCAGGCCTACTGAAAATTGTGTTCCGATCTGGTAGCGTTGAATCAACGCTTCCTGATCAACCTTAATCTCATTGTCGTTATTATTATCCTGATAAAGACGATAGGTTGCATTCAAGAGATTTTGAATGTTTAACTTGGTTTCAAATCGTTTATTCCAAACTTTAGCAATCTGGAAGTCAACTGACTGCCTCGGCATTTCCCACCAGGATGGGAACAACTTATCACCCACAGAAAAAATGCGTGGTCCAAATACGTTGTAAGCTGCGTTTACTGAGAATCCTGTTTCGGTATCATTATAATATAATCCCAGGTTTACAATATAAGGTGACTGTCCTTGCAACGGCCTGTTCTGGATCTGATTCGTTGCAGCCGTTCCTACATCAACATTACTTTGAATGTAGGCAGTATTCAGGTTTATTGAAGTATTCCTTAAAAGTTTTGATACCCCGAGGCTGGCCAACGACTTTCTGAATTCAAATTCAATACCCCACGAAGTTGCCTCCGGAGCATTTCCATAAAATAACTGCGGATTTTCGGTTGTAATCGACAGGTATGTCTCAATAGGATCTTTAAACTTTTTATAAAAACCACCAATGCTTATCAATTCACCAGGGTTAGGATACATTTCCCATCGTAAATCAATGTTATCAATAAAAGCTGTTTTCAAATTGGGCGAACCCACAATAGCCGCTTCATACTCAAACTGATAATATAAGAAGGGCGCAAGTTCTCTGAATTCGGGTCTGTTTACCGTGCGGCTATAGGCGGCTCTTACCAGAGAACGATCTGTCAGATTATAACCGGCATTCAATGATGGTAGTGCTGCAAAAATCGGATTCTCTATATCCACGGGCCCAGCATTTGTGCGTGCAGAAATGGTTTGGATGTTGTATTCGCCACGAAATCCTGCTGATACATCCAGCTTGCCAAACGGCATGGAGCCGCTTATATATCCAGCGCCTAATAAGTTAGTGCCTTCATAAGAATCTTGTGGTTGAGTTCCTTCCTCGATTACGAAACCATCTGAGCGCTTGATATTTTCAGGTGCAAAAATCTGATCTAAAGGCAGGCGGCTTAACTCCTGACCTATGGCCTGATCAAAGTCAGCCGTGTTAGGATACTGATAGTTAATATAACGGGCATTAAAATCGCGGGTTTTATATTCCGCATAATAACCAGCTTTTAATAAAGGAACTTTCTTTCCATCACCACCCTGAAATTTCTTTTCAAAATTCAGACCATTGGAATAGCCAATGTCTTTCAACTCTGACCAGAACCGACCGGTTTCAAATACGTTGGCGGAAGCTGGTAATTGCATCGTATAGGGCTCTTCTGTTCCTTCAAAAGCTTTATCGCGGTACGTTCTGAATCTGCGATAATCTGGTTCATTGCGATTGATGTAGTTCAAACCCAGTACCCAGTTTAGTTTCATAGAGCCATCTCCCAGTTCATGGGTTCCATCTAATTGACCAGAATAAATGGAGCGGCTCAGATAATGATAGGCATAGTTGGTGCGGTCAAAGTTGGGATTCTGAATTTTATCATCACCAATACGCAACGTTGTTTCGTGCTCACCCAACTGAACAAACAGGTTCTTAAAATCAATCTTGTTTCTATCATTTAGGTCAATCATCCAATTATGCATCAGGTTTACACGCACATCGTTTGCATAAAAATTGTCTTTGTATTCAAACCTCTTCGTAGCAGTGGTCGCTGTAAATTCGTTGTATCGTAAAAACTCAGACTGATAATACTGATAGCTGTTGGAGTAGGCCAGTGAAGTGAGGTTATTGAATTTGACTCTACCTACTTTGAAATTACGGGACAATGCAAAGTTAAAGCCCATATCTACGGGTGCCTGTCTTGTATTGTAATCAAAGTTGTTGGTAAGAGACTTTCCTGCACGCTCGCGCACACTTGAGTTTTTAGCTGATGCAACGAGTGTATTAGTAGCTGGAAAATTGTCAGGCAGGGCCCGGAAGCCATTATCAAAACCTAATGCATCAGTTTCACTTCCGTTGGAAGAAAGATGATCCTGAAATGTGGTGTTGGTTCTGTATCCAAAGTTTAATCCAAAACTAGTGAAGGGCTCGTAGGTGGGTTGCTTGGTGACCAACTGAATAACACCCCCGGCAAAATCGCCAGGAAGTTCGGCTGTACCCGACTTATAAATTAACATCTGATCGATGGCACCTGCTGGCACCATATCAAAAGAAAACGATCTTCTGTCAATCTCAGTGCTGGGTGCAATAGCGCCATTAATCATTACCTGATTATAGCGCTCAGGAACTCCGCGTACTACAACAAATCGATTATCAACTATCGTAACGCCAGGCACGCGCTGAGCAATCTGGGCTACATCGCGATCTGGCAACTTGGTAATTTGTTCAGACGAAATTCCACTTACTACCAATTTGCTTTCGCGGATTGAATTCAAAAGATTAAGATCTGTAGCAATTTCCTTTTTAGCGGTTACAATAATTTCTTCCAACTCAGCCACATCCTCAGCAAGGGTTGCTTCCACCGTTGTTTTCTTTCCGCTTTCTACGGCAACGTCTTTGATCGTATGTGTTTTATAGGTTACAAATGTTATGACCAGAGAGTAAACGCCTGGCTTTACATTATTAATCAGAAAATTACCATCAATATCTGTGGCAGCACCCACAGTAGTGCCTTCAATCACCACGTTGGCCCCGATAATTGCCTCCTGACTTTTGGCATCGGTTACCTTGCCTGCAATGGTGCCGTTTTGGGCCCAGGAGAAGCTTACCATGCTGATTAATAAAAGGACTAAGTAAAGTGAGCGGGTCATACAGTATCTATTTCCCGCAAAGGTCAGTTTACAATATTACCCCTCGGGCAAGGCTATGTTACCGAATTGTTAAAGAGCGGCACTTGAACCCCGCCAGAAGTGCAATAGAAACACATATAATAGATCGTAATATTGCGATAAGTCAGATGAAAATGAGGACTTTAGCAGTCGATCCGGAATAACATTGGGGTAATGGTGACATAAAGAAGGTAAGATTTGGTTAACATCCGTTAGTTCACAATCATATCGTAATATTACGATTGATCGCTTACCTTTGAACCATGAAAACAACTCTCTATCCAACTCTCGGTAACAAAATCAGTCAATTCGAAAAGGACTACAGCCAGATCCCGGAAGACAGAAAGCAACTTCTTAATCTGCTAGTCGAGTTTATTGAGAAAAAGCAAAAAGCAGGCGAACCCATTACACTGAATTTTATCTGCACTCATAATTCCAGGCGTAGTCATATCGCGCAACTCTGGGCACAGGCAGCCGCTCATTACTACGGTATTAAAAATGTTTTCTGCTTTTCAGGTGGCACAGAAGCAACCGCATTTAATCCCCGCGCTGTAAAAGCGATGCAAGCCGCTGGCTTTTCCATTACCAAAACGAAGGAAGGTGAAAATCCTGTTTATGAAGTTCGTTATGCGGATGATGCAGCGCCTGTCATTGCGTTCTCCAAAACGTACGATGATCCTTTTAATCATAATAAAGATTTTGCTGCCATCATGACCTGCTCTCATGCCGATGAGAATTGCCCGCTAGTATTGGGAGCATCCGGACGAATTGCACTTACCTATGATGATCCGAAAGAATTTGATGGAACTCCACTGGAATCTGAAAAGTATGCTGAACGAGTTCATCAAATTGGAACAGAGATTTTCTACGCTTTTTCTCAGGTAAAATTATAACTTCCTATTTCCTCATGAGCAAATCGAAACTCGGATTTTTAGATCGCTACCTCACCCTTTGGATTTTCCTGGCCATGCTTATAGGCGTTGGCTTGGGTAATTTTCTGCCTGTAGAAAAAATGATGCAACCCTTTCAGTTTGGTACTACCAATCTTTTAATCGCTACCGGACTTATTATCATGATGTTTCCTCCCCTGGCGAAAGTGCGATATGAACATCTTGGCAAAGTATTTAAGAATGTAAAGGTCATCAGTCTGTCATTGTTATTGAATTGGATTATTGGCCCCATACTCATGTTTGCATTGTCGATTATTTTTCTTCGCGACAAACCAGAATATATGACTGGGCTTATACTGATTGGCATTGCCCGTTGCATTGCCATGGTTCTCGTGTGGAATGATCTGGCAAAAGGGGACAAGGAATATGCTGCGGGGTTAGTAGCATTAAATAGCATTTTCCAGGTTTTATTTTACAGTCTGTTTGCCTGGTTGTTCATCACGATATTACCGCCTTACTTTGGAATAGAAGGATCAGTGGTTGATGTAAGTATGGGCGATGTGGCCGAAAGTGTCTTTTTATACTTAGGCGTTCCTTTCATCGCAGGTTTTCTGACTCGCTATTTCTTTAAGAAAGCAAAAGGTGAAGAGTGGTATGTGCAGAACGTTATTCCTAAAATTAGTCCACTCACGTTACTTGCCTTGCTGTTTACCATCGTGATCATGTTCAGTTTCAAAGGCAAAATGATTGTAGATATTCCCTTTGATATTGTTCGCATTGCTATTCCGCTGGTCATCTACTTCCTCATCATGTTTGTGCTCAGTTTTATTCTATCGAAGAAATTGGGAGCCAACTATGAAGAGAATGCATCGGTATCGTTTACTGCTACAGGCAATAATTTTGAATTGGCGATTGCAGTAGCCGTTGGTGTATTTGGTATTAATTCAGGTCAGGCGTTTGCTGGTGTAATTGGGCCACTGATTGAAGTGCCGGCATTGATATTACTGGTGAATCTGGCTTTCTGGTTTAAGAAGAGAATGTACCCATCTAATAAGACAGACTAAAATAACGCGGTTCAAGCTGACTTCAATAACGTGTTTACAATCATCATAGAAGGTGACTTTTGTCACTTTTTTTGCTGATGTTGCATCGTAATATTACGATGAACAAATAATAAAGGTTATGGCACTATCAATCAAAATATTAGGACCTGGGTGCGCCCGTTGCAAATCAACCTTTGAGGTTGTTAAGAAGGCCGTAGAACAAACTGGCGTTCAGGCTGACATCACCAAGGTGGAGGATCTGGAGGGAATGATGAAGTATAACATCCTTTCTACTCCTGCAGTGGTGGTTAATGAACAGATTAAAATCAGTGGGCGAGTGCCTACGGTTGAGGAAATCAAAAAGTTATTGAACTAACATGTTCGACTGGCTCCAACACTTTGCCGATTGGTTAATCTATTCCGTTCTAAAAATAGACTCACCCAGTAAATTAGGGGATGCCCTTAATTTCTTTGTATATGACACCATCAAGATTTTTATCTTGTTGATGATTGTTACTTTATTAATGGGCACGATAAATTCCTATTTCCCGATTGACAAAGTCAGAAGCTTTTTAACTAAACGGAAATGGTATGGCCTCGACTACTTCGTGGCATCCTTCTTTGGTACGATTACCCCATTTTGCTCCTGTTCATCCGTTCCCTTATTTATTGGCTTCGTTAAGGGTGGTATTCCGCTTGGAATAACCTTTGCTTTTCTAATTTCCTCTCCGCTGGTCGATGCGGTTACCGTAGCCATTTTTTGGGGAATGTTCGGCTTGAAGACTACCCTAATTTATGTGGTGAGCGGAATTATATTATCCATGATAGCTGGGTATACTCTGGGCCGAATGAAATTAGAACCATTACTCACCGATTGGGTAAAACAATTATTGAAAAACAAACAGGATCTGAGTGAATATCAAGAAGAAACACTGAGTTTCATACAGCGGATACCTGCAATTGCGAACGAAGCTTTGAGTATTGTCAAGGGTGTATCCCTTTACATATTGATAGGTGTTGCCATCGGTGGTTTGATGCATGGTTATATCCCTACAGGATTTTTTGAAGAATACATCAGTAAAAGCAATCCTTTGGCGGTTCCGCTTGCAGTTATTGTTGGTGTACCTTTGTATAGCAATACGGCCGGCATTTTACCCATCATGCAGGTGTTGGTTGAAAAGGGTATTCCGTTAGGTACTGTCATTGCATTTTCCATGTCGGTAGTAGCCTTGTCTATTCCAGAAGCACTCTTGCTTAAAAAAATAATGACAACAAAAATGCTGATGATCTTCCTGGCAGTAGTTACTATTTGTATTATTCTCTCAGGTTATATATTCAATTTCATTTTATAAAACCGAACATCATGAACACCACACAAGCCTACCTGCAAACATGGGCAGAAGCCCGCACACGTTTCACCAATTTGCTGAAAGACATCAAAGAAGAAGATTTAACCAGGAAGCTGATCAACACAAAAAATAGTGCTGGGTTTTTGATTCGACATATTGGTGACGTGGAGTTATTGTTCGCAAAAAATGTTTTTGGGGCATCTGAAATTAAAGTGCAGGCAAAAACCGTGATTGCTCAGCATGATACTGGCGAATGGACTAATCTCAAAGAACTTCTCGTCTATCAGCAAGAAGCCTTTGAACAACTTAAAGCAATCATTGAAAAACAAACCGATACGGATTGGGAACAAATAATCACCACCAAAGAATTTGGCACGAAGACAAAAGCAGAATCGATTGGCCGTATCATCTCTCACACCGCTTATCATGCCGGCCAATTGAGTCTAACCTTGAAATACGGAACAATACAAAATGTCTAATTAACACATGAATTCTTATCTGATATCAATAGCCTTTCTACTGTTCAGTGAAGCTGTTCAGGCACAAGTGGTTCATAGTGGCTCGATGAGTGAAATGGGTAAATCAAATTTCAAAGCAGCTATTTTCCTTGATTCGCTTCCCTCCAGGAATAACCTTTTCGGTATTGGTCCTTATGGAAGGATGCAAGGTGAAATTACTTTGCTTAAGGGGAAGCCATACATATCAGTCGTGCAAGCCGATGGCACGGCAACCGTTTCTCAAAACTGGAAAGCAGAGGCTCCTTTCTTTGTCTATGCCAATGTAGTCCGTTGGAAATCATATGCCCTCACCACTCAGATTGAAAATATAAATGACCTACAGCGCGCGATTGAAGAGCTTGCAACCCAGAATGGATATGATTTATCAACACCATTTCCCTTTCGCATTAGCGGCACATTTACAGAACTAACCACCCATGTGGTTACACCACGCTCTGCCGATATTGCGGGTTATAAGCCTGGTAGAAACCAGGAAAATTATTCCTTATCCAAAGCAAAAGGCGACTTGTTGGGATTTTACTCGCAACAACATCAAGGCATCTACACGCACAAAGATTCGTACATTCATGTTCACTTTGTTAATACGAAAAGAACAGTTATGGGGCATGTAGATAAAATTGCAGTAGCCAAAAGTAAGCTTATCGTTATGTTTCCTTCTAAATGATCAATTATGAGTCTAACAATAATCAGCCTCGGATTTTTGTTTGGTGCAGCATTGCAATACGGCAACCTTAACAAGTACAATACGATCTCCGGTATGGCCGTGCTCGAAGATTTTACCGTAGCAAAAACAATAGCTACCGCTATTGGCATTGGAGCCATTTTACTCAGTATTGAAATAGGTTTAGGCTTCGCATCCTATCATGTAAAACCCCTGATTCTGGGTAGTAACATTGTTGGTGGATTGGTTTTTGGAGTGGGCATGGCAATACTTGGCTATTGTCCGGGCACATTGCCGATCTCGTTGGGACAAGGTTCACTGGATGCTTTGGTTGGAATTATTGGCGGATTGTTTGCCGGCTTGCTGTACACAGTGCTTAGTCCATCTATTCACGAGGTATTAGGACCCAATCTGGGTGTGATTTCATTGCATTCCGCCATAGGAGAAAATACATTCTTGTTTTATGTATTGGTGTTGATCTTCGGAATTGCTTTCGTTGGCATTTCATTCTGGCTCAATAAAATCGAAAAGAAAAAAAACATCAAGTGGTTTTACTCTGGTATCGGTGTTGCGATTGTAACCTGTTTCATCTTTGCTTCTTCCATCACCGACCGCGTGCTGGGCGCTTCCTCCTTTTACCCATATGCTGCTGATGTATTAACCGGCACTACCAACAATGACTACTTTATGAAAGTAGCGGAAAAATCTGGCAACTGGGAAATGAAGTTTTTACTCGGTGCCTTTTTATCAGGCGTTGTGATCTCATTAATCAGAAAAGAGTTCGCATTAAAAATGGTCCATGAAAACTGGATCCGCTTCAAAGGACCTTCTGTATCGAAACGAATGGTCTGGTCTTTTATTGGTGGATTTCTTCTTCTGTTCGGAGCGCGTATTGCAGGTGGATGCACTAGCGGACATATTATTTCCGGAGGGATGCAATTAGCCGTAAGCAGTTTTGTTTTCGCAGCTTTCGTGTTTGGCAGTTTTCTGATTACAGGAAAATTGTTTTATAAAAAATCGTTTTAAAAGCGAAATCTCCTTGCCATCGTGTGCATTCTGGGTTGTAATAGAATTTATGAAAACTGAGATTTGAATAAGAGCAATGCATTTTGTAAGTAGGAAGATAGGTTACGGATCATAAAATCCAACCCTCACAGGGCAGTTGTGGAATTTATTCTACACCAATGTTCTGCATGGAATAGACTGCGTTTCAAAAACAAAGGCCCTGGCTCCAAATCGCGAACAAATGTTAAAGCTGCTGACTTTAATCACCCTTCATGCTGATGGGCATCATTAGTGCACCTGAGGTTTTAGGTTACATTGCTCATCCTGCTATCAGATAATCTAAAAACTCAAAATCATGAAAAATAAAACAGTAATCATCACAGGGGCTGCTTCCGGTATCGGAAAGGCAACAGCAGAGTTATTTGCCCGGCTAGGCGCCAATGTGGTCATCTCCGACATACAGGAAGCAGAAGGAAAATCTACTACTGAACGTATTATCGCTGCAGGCGGTAAAGCATCCTTTTTCAAAACTGATGTTGCCAAACCTGAAGAGATGGAGGCGCTGGTCAATTTCGCAGTAAAGACGTATGGCAAACTCGATGTTGCCGTGAATAATGCGGGTATTGGCGGTGAACTAAATCCCGTTGCCGACATGAGCATTGAAGGATGGCAGAAGGTTATCAGCATTAACCTCAACAGTCTTTTCTATGGAATGAAATACCAGATACAGGCCATGCTAAAAAATGGAAGTGGCAGCATTGTAAATATTTCATCGATACTGGGTTCAGTAGGTTTTGCAGGCTCAGCGGGTTACGCTGCAGCGAAACATGGTGTGATTGGACTTACCCAAACAGCAGCCCTTGAATACTCCGCTCAGGGAATTCGGGTAAATGCAGTCGGTCCCGGATTTATTGAGACACCTATGTTAGATGCATTGGATGCCGAAATGAAGAAGCAACTCGTTGCCCTTCATCCTATCGGCCGTCTCGGCAAAAGTGAAGAAGTAGCGGAACTAATTCTCTGGTTAGCCAGTGATAAGTCATCATTTGTAACGGGAAGTTACTACCCAGTTGAAGGTGGATATTTAGCGCGATAAAATTATGTGTATGTATGATACACAACGAACGACATAGAACAAGCAGGACCGGGTGGCTGCGTGCAGCTGTACTCGGTGCAAATGATGGCATAGTCTCTACAGCCAGCCTAATCCTTGGTGTAGCAGCATCCGGTGCAACAGCTCAAAATATCATAGTAGCGGGTTCTGCCGGTCTTGTTGCCGGGGCCATGTCGATGGCTGCCGGTGAATATGTATCTGTCAGTTCTCAGGCAGATACCGAAACAGCAGACCTTAATCGTGAGACCAAAGAATTAGCTGCTGATCCGGAAGAAGAACATGCGGAGCTCACTAAAATTTATATTGATCGCGGATTGAATGAAGCTATGGCAGCCGATGTGGCCACCCAATTAATGAAATATGATGCGCTTGGTGCGCACGCCCGTGATGAATTGGGGATCTCGGAAATAATGTCTGCGCGGCCCGTGCAGGCAGCATTTGCATCTGCCGGTTCTTTTGTGGTGGGCGCGGTGTTACCACTTCTTATTGTGCTGCTGATTCCAGTTGCTAACCATTTCTGGTTTGTTGCCGGTGGCTCGCTCTTTTTTCTTGCCCTGTTAGGTGCTATTTCAGGATATACTGGTGGCGCTCCTTTAATGAAAGCCACTGTGCGCGTTACATTTTGGGGTGCACTGGCAATGGCGTTAACAGCAGGCGTGGGTGCAATCTTCGGAGTGGTAGCTTAACTACTTTACTATGGACTTTATCGACTACTATAAAATATTAGAACTACCTAAAACAGCGAGTGAAGCCGACATAAAAAGCGCGTACCGGAAATTAGCACGGAAATATCATCCGGATGTAAATCCGAACAACAAAGAAGCTGAAAAGAAATTCAAGGAGATCAATGAAGCCAACGAGGTGCTTAGCGATCCTGAAAAGAGAAAGAAATACGACACCTACGGCAAAGACTGGAAACATGCCGATGCATTTGAAGAAGCGAAAAAACAACAAAGACAATCGCAGCATGCATCCGGTCAACAGTTTTCAGGGGAATATGGAAACGATTTTTCGGATTTCTTTGAGTCGATGTTCGGTGGTCAAGCCGGAAGCAGAAGCCGGCAAACAAAATTCCGGGGCCAGGATTTGAATGCTGAATTACATCTTACGCTGAACGATGTGTATAAACCACATCAGCAAACGCTGAACGTGAATGGTAAAAATATTCGTTTATCATTTCCGGCAGGCATTGAAAACGGACAGACCATTAAAGTAGGGGGCCACGGTGCACCCGGAGTTAATGGTGGCCCCAATGGCGATTTATACATTACTTTTCAAATTGAAAATACAACTAAATTCAAACGGAATGGGTCTGACTTAAATACTTCTGTAGACGTAGATTTGTATACAGCCTTATTGGGGGGTGATCTGTTAGTTGAAACATTTGATGGAAAAGTAAAATTAAAAGTAGCCCCCGAAACTCAGTCTGGCACCGTTGTAAAACTGAAAGGGAAAGGATTTCCGGTTTATAAAAAGGAAAATCATTTTGGTGATTTGTATATCACCTTCAAGGTAAACCTGCCAACGAATCTTTCGGAAAAAGAAAAGGAGTTATTACAGGAGTTGAAAAAAATCAGAAGCCATGAACACTGACAACCTGATACGGATCGAATATTTCTGCGAGCAGTACAACGTTGAATTCTCCTTTATCAATGCATTGAAGGAATCAGGACTTATCAACCTTGTTGTTGTAGAAGAGTCGAGCTACCTATCCACCGAAGATTTAAAAGGGCTTGAAAAACTGATTCGTCTACATTATGAGTTAGGGATTAACCTGGAGGGTATTGATGTTATCTCCAATCTGTTGAATCAACTGGAAGACTTACAGCAAGAGCTGACGGCTGCTAAGAATAAATTAAAATTCCTGGGCATGGAATAAGGGAGCCATGAACTCAGGGGTTGATTACCTAGTAATTAATCAACCTAATATACAATACGCTACGGGTCAAACTACTTCGTAATCGGAACTTTGGTCAACAGTGCTTTTACAATATCAGCGGTCTTCACATTATCGGCTTCGGCCTCGTAATTAAGAATGATGCGATGGTTCATTATATCCAACGCGATTTCTTTAATATCTTCTGGCAACACATAGTCACGGCCATCCATAAAGGCCATTGCCTTGGCGGCCAGGTTCATATTAATGCTGGCACGTGGTGAGGCGCCAAACTGAATGTACTGAGCTTCGTTATCAAGTTTATACTCTTTCGGTTTGCGCGTAGCGGTTACTAATTCGATGATGTATTTTTCAAGTGATTCAGAAATCTTCACCTTATTCACTTCGCCACGAATTGAGAAAATATCTTCTTTGGTGAGTACCTGATTTACTTCATACTTAAACTGCATGTTGGATATCCTGCGCATAATCTCCAACTCATCTTCTTTAGTAGGATAGTTAACAAACACCTTCATCATGAAAAGATCAATCTGGGCTTCCGGCAACGGATACGTACCTTCGTTCTCAACCGGGTTCTGGGTAGCCATTACCAAAAATGGTTTGTCCAGAGTGAACGTAGTTTCACCAATCGTTACCTGCTTTTCTTGCATGGCCTCCAATAAAGCGGATTGAACTTTAGCTGGCGAGCGGTTGATCTCATCCGCGAGGATAATGTTGGCGAAGATCGGCCCTTTCTTTACTTCAAATTTTCCTTCTTTCTGATTGTAGATCATGGTGCCGACCAGGTCGGATGGAAGTAAGTCGGGAGTAAACTGGATGCGGGCAAAATCAAGATGCAGTACCCGTGCCACCGTGCTGATCGTTAAAGTTTTGGCCAAACCGGGCACCCCTTCAAGTAAAATATGGCCGTTGGTAAAAAGACCTACCAACAAACGGTTTACCATGTATTCCTGCCCCACCACCACTTTGGCTACTTCACTAAAAACCTGCTTGATCTTTAATTGGTGTTCTTTCTGTAATTCAGTTGTCGCTTCAAATGCCATAATCTCCTGTTCTTCAAATTTTGAATCGCAATATTAAGGAATTGCCACCAAAAAAGTGATGATCCCGGTTGCACTTACGCCTGCGGCCGTGGAATGTTTCAGAGGGCTATAATTACCCTGACTTTAAACTGCTTTTTTGTACGTTACCTTGAAATAGATCAGCATGGCGACCAGCACAAACATGATTCCATTACAGATAATGACCGGCCAAAGCATAAGGGCAAAGGCATATACGAGCCACACCACGGTACTGGTAAGAACAATAAACAGCATGGTCAGGCTCAGGTCACCCGCACTTTTGGTTTGCCAGGTTTTATATACCTGTGGGATAAAGGTGATACAGCTTAAAAAGCTGCCGAGGTATCCGAATAAATCGATGTAATTCATAGTAGGCATTAAGTTAACGAAGGTACGCATTGAACTTTTATTACCAATCACCGCCTTTTATTCAACTTTAACCTTTCTTAATTTACCAGAAAATCAAAACTGATGCCCTTCGCTCAAATCACAAAACTATTTGTTTTCCTTTTGGTAGTTACTTTCTCCTGCTCAACAAAGGAAGCCCCGGATTTAATACTTACGAATGGTAACGTGTGGACCGGGGTTAACGACTCGACATTTGAGGAAGCAGTTGCCATCAAGGCCAATAAAATTATGGCGGTTGGAAATTCTAAGGACATAAGTTCATTAGCTGATTCTAAAACCAGGACCATAGATCTGAAAGGAAAATTAGTAACGGCTGGATTTAATGATGCTCACATTCATTTTTTAGGTGGCTCTCTGGGCCTCACTGAAGTAGACATGACCGGCACAGCATCACCAACTGATATTGTTGAAAGGGTAAATCAGTACATCAAAGAAAATCCTACCAAAGAATGGATAACCGGTCGTGGCTGGCAATACACCTCTTTTGAAAGTAGTCTGCCCGATCATGAAACATTAAGCGCCATCTCCAATGAGAAACCCGTTTTTATAAAAGCCTATGACGGGCACAGTGCCTGGGCTAATAAAAAAGCGTTGGCCATAGCGGGCATCGATCGCAATACAAAATATGATGGCTTTGGAGAAATCGTGAAAGATAAAAATGGAGAGCCCACCGGAACGCTGAGAGAAAGCGCCATGGATTTAGTCGGCCAACATGTTACCAAACTAACCCGTACAGAAAAATTGGATGCCATCCGAAAAGGAATGAAACTCGCGGCCTCGCTGGGCATCACCAGCATTCAAAATGCAGACGGGAATGAAGAAGTACTTTCATTGTATAAAGAACTTTTAAACAACGGTGAATTAAGTATCCGGTATGCCGCGGCCTTTTCAGCCGATGAAAATACTACCGATGCCGATATTGCTTTGTTTACAAAATTAAAAGACAGTGTTGGCGTTTCTAATCCTATGATCCGTGCCGATGCGATCAAATTTATGATTGATGGTGTGATCGAATCGCATACGGGTTATATGTTGGAGCCCTATGCCGATATCCCTTCAACTGATCCGTTGGCGCTTGGTCAACTGGCTGTGCCGATTGAAAAATATCAGGAGCTGGTTTCTAACCTGGATAAAAACGGTTTCAGAATTTATACTCACGCCATTGGTGATAAGGGAATGCGTGAATCTCTCAATGCGTATGAGCATGCAATAAAGGTTAATGGCAAAAGAGATTCGCGGCACCGAGTAGAGCATATTGAAACCATTTCACCCGATGATATTCCACGATTCGCTCAATTGGGAGTAATGCCTTCGATGGAACCTATCCATGCCGATCCCGGAACCATTGAGGTGTGGGCGAAAGCCATCGGTGAACCCCGACTGCCCTGGTCATTTAATTGGTCTGCGATGTTAAAGAGTAATGCTCACCTGGTGTACAGTAGCGATTGGCCAGCGTGCATTGATATCAATCCGATACGAGGTATTCATGTGGCAGTTAACAGAAGAACTCCGGATGGATTTCCAGAAGGTGGTTGGATCGTTGAAAATAAAATCTCAATGGCTCAAGCCATGAAGGCGTATACTTCTGCAGGCGCTTACTCATCTTTCGAAGAAAATTTGAAAGGACAAATTAAAGCCGGGCAACTGGCCGATATCATTGTATTCTCTCAGGATTTGTTCACCATCGATCCGATGAAGACCCACGAGACCAAAGTAGTGCTTACCGTGTTTGATGGAAAAGTGATTTATAAAGAGACATCGTTATAGAGCATGTTACAAAGAATATAGCCATGCAAAAATATTTCCTATCGGTTGCCATAATAGCGTACTACGCAACTCCCACGCCACGCTTTGAAAAATCATCATAAAAAGCACAATCAAATTTGGCTGGTAATTTCTTTTCTTAATCAAGTCTGTAGCGAAAAAGATAAGGGCAATGAATGTAATCAGAATGAGCGTAAAGCTTACTGACATCGGGCCGGGCATATTAAAATAAATACCACATGCCCTTCCAAGTCCGGGGCCGATCATGATCAATGCAGTGCCAATCATATATCTCATATGGCTAAATGTATCTTTCTTGTTGACTATTGCCAGACAATACAGCACAATGAAAGCAAGCATTGGAGCAACTGACAAGGCAATCATTGCAACTGCATCCTGTTTTGAAGGCATCGCTTCCAGATTTCTCAGATAAGTCATCCTGCTCACCAATAGAATTGATATAACCAGCAGGGGCGCCAATACAAAACTGAATTTACCAATCATCCGATGAATTCTCATTTTTTTTCTTTGAATGAGCAGGGGTTGAACGATGAGGGACGCCATCCACGCAAGCAGGGTGACACCATGAAAGTGCTGCACAAAGATAAATCCTTCGAATGCGGGGAAGTGCATAATATAAGTTCGGTAAAATCCCCAGATAAGAATTACTAATACAGCCAATGAAAGCAGGCTTGCGTTGCGCGCTTTTCCTTGAAGTGTTTGTTCCATAGGTTTTGAGGTTAGGGGTTATTTGTTATAAGAATTACTGTATTGATCATTTAGTTGCTGCAATCACACATATTTCATCGTCATGTTCGATAAGAAGAAAGGAGCCAGTCTTGATACTTTTTCATATCAAGAAGACGAATTTCAATTTACAGTTTTCCCTTCAAATCCGCCAAGATTATACCATTAGCTGAAATAAGGGATTAATGTGCGATTGGGGGAAATGACAAATTATAAACTGTTCTGAAATGAAACAGATGTATCAAATCAGAACAGTGCTTATTAGATTAATTGAATAACACCAGCTCCACTCCGCGCGGATTAGTGAGATACGAGTTCACAATATTCTGCACTACCCGGTTATCCTTCGAGGGCTTAATGAAATTCTTCGCTGCGTCCAGATTGGAAATATTTTCTGTTTCATCAAAGAAACCAAATCCAAGGTAATTTCCATTTTCTACCAACACCACGGATTTTTCATCAGGTCTGCGGCCTTTACCAACAATGGCTACGGTTTGACCTGCTTCAAAGAATGAATCAATAGCTTTCTGTACTCGCTTATTATACTTCTTCTCTTTCTCCACGCCCTGACAGGCGCCTTTGCACGAGCCTGACTGATGACTAAAACATAATCCCTTTGCTATTTGTAGTCCACTAAGTTTAGGACAGAGGTCGTGCTCCTTTACTTTCTCCCACATAAAATTCCACGCATCGCCCTTGCTGGAAAAAGTAATGAGCGGCTTGGTGCCACGGCTAACCACGTTGATGGCAAACCGAAGATATCCGTTGCGATCTTCATAATCATACACCCCCCACTCTTCAACTTTATATTTCTGGGCCAGATTATACTTGGGCCACAGTCTGCGTATCTCCTGCGACTCCAAAATAAAAGCAATCAACTCGCTTCCCGTAAGTTCGTACGTGATATTATGAATTTCATTTCGGATGTTGGACCGATTCCATTCGCGCGCGTCCCCGGTAAAATGACCGGCTATTCGTTTCTTGATATTAACCGCCTTGCCCACATAAATAATAGTGCCCCTTGAATCCAGAAAATAATATACTCCGGCTTTTGCCGGAAGTTTATCAAACTCCGCTTTCGAAAGATTGGGCGGTAGAATCGTTTCACCGGAATTACGCTTCAGTGCTTTTAAGATAACGCCACTTTGATCGCGCTTCATCAAAATATCAAAAATCTTTGCTGTAGCTAATGCATCGCCACCTGCCCTATGACGATCAGGTATTTTTATTCCCAGACTCTCCGCTAATCGTCCAAGACTATAGGAATTTAACCCCGGAATAATTTTTCTGCTGAGCCGAACCGTGCATAGTTTCTTTGTTGTCCAGTTAATTCCTGCTGTTTCAAACTCTTTCTTTAAAAAACTATAATCAAAGTGGGCATTGTGCGCTACAAATACACGGTCTTTCAACCAGTCGTAAATCTCTTCGCTGAGATCTTCAAACGTTGGTGCTTCCTGCACCATATGCGAAGTAATTCCTGTTAAGCCTGTAATAAAGTGTGGAATATTGCGCCCCGGATTAATCAGCGTATGAAACTGATCCGTGATTTGCATTCCATCGTAGTGATATATGGCAATCTCCGTAATGCGGTGATTATCCGCATACCCTCCGGTGGTTTCAATATCGACAATGGCATACATGCTGCGAAGTTAAGCAGGGTTTTTTTGTAGTGATCCCTTTTAATACAAAAAAGAATTGCTCTCTTATATAAGAAGTGTTACGAAAAAATCTTTAGTATCAGCGAAAATGTGAGGCGTCAGACCGCTTTAAGCGGTCAGACGCAAATATTCGAGCGTAAGTCCAATTACATAATATACAAGCTATTGGAATTTTATATCGCATTCGTTATCTACTTTTGATTCGTTTCTGTTTAATGATTTTGAATTAAATGAAAATCATTTCCCGCACCGTTTGGATATTATCACTGGTAAGCCTTTTCACGGATGTGGCCAGCGAGATGTTATACCCCGTGATGCCGGTATATCTGAAAGAAATAGGATTTTCGATTTTACTGATTGGCATACTCGAAGGTGTAGCAGAAGCCACCGCGGGACTCAGCAAAAGTTATTTTGGTAAACTGTCCGATGTCAGCGGTAAACGTCTTCCGTTCGTTAGGCTCGGCTACTTATTAAGTGCTATCTCCAAACCCATGATGGCGATATTCATATTTCCTATCTGGATATTTTTCTCAAGAACCATTGATCGGATTGGAAAAGGATTGCGCACCGGGGCCCGTGATGCCATGTTATCCGATGAAGCAACCCCTCAAACCAAGGGTCAGGTATTTGGATTACATCGTGCTATGGACACCCTTGGTGCTGTGATCGGTCCCGCTTTCGCCTTAATGTTTCTTTATTTTTATCCCGGCAATTATAAAACACTATTCTACATCGCATTCATACCGGGCATTTTGGCAATCAGTTTTACCTTTTTGATTCGAGAGCGAAAAGGAAACCACGAAAGGATTACTTTGAAAGCGGCATCCCTTTTTTCTTTTGTTCGTTACTGGAAAGAAAGTCCCCCGGCTTACAAGAAACTCGTTATCGGTTTGTTGGCTTTTGCGTGCATCAACAGCTCGGATGTGTTCCTTCTGTTAAAAGTTAAAGAAGCGGGCCTCGATGATACTTCTTTGATTGGCGTATACATTTTTTATAACCTGATTTATGCGTTAGCTGCTTATCCCATCGGCAGGCTCAGCGACCGGATTGGATTTAAGAACACTTTTATTATGGGTCTTTTTATGTTTGCAGTTGTCTATACAGGGATGGCGATGGCCAATCAGCTTTATCTCTTTTTTATTTTATTCTTTTTTTACGGAATATATGCTGCTGCCACTGAAAGTGTGGCCAAAGCATGGATCAGCAACATCACTGACAAAAAAGATACAGCCACAGCCATTGGCACTTACACCGGGTTTCAAAGTGTCTGTACAATGCTGGCAAGTGCACTGGCCGGTTGGGTATGGTTTACTTTTGGATCGGAGACCACATTTTTATTTTCAGGCATAACCACGCTGTTGATTATTATATATGTCTTACTGATCATTCCAAAATCAATCACCTTTGGCTCACATATTTGATTAATTTTGACCAACTTGTCTGAAAGAAAATAATTCTTTAATAAAATAATTTCTATGAATGGATTGGTTCGTTTTCTTTTATCTGGATTAGCGGTTTTACTTACCGGATACCTGCTTCAGGGTGGGGTGCACGTTGAACATTATGGGTATGCTTTACTCGTAGCCCTTGTATTGTCGATCGCCAATGTTATCGTGAAACCAATACTCATCCTCTTTACGATTCCAATTACCATTGTCACGTTGGGACTTTTTCTCCTGGTAATCAATGCCGGTATTATCTTGCTGGTCGATTACTTCGTTCCCGGTTTTGAAGTTGATGGATTCTGGTGGGCACTGGGCTTCAGTCTGATCCTTTCTATATTCAATAGTATGATCTCTGATTTTACGAAGGAGAAGAAGAATTAAATGCAGGTTGATCATACTGCTAATCCAACATTAGAAGAAGCAATGACAACCGTCAAACTTATTCCATAATCGCGAGAATTGTTTTTCAAATTTTCAATGTTAAGTTTTCTGTCCTTGTATACACTATGCACCAATCCGACTTATATTTGATGCCCTAATAAATTTCGCTATGAAAAAGATCATCAAAAAAGAAATTGAGCATACTATAGAGAACGCGATATCAAATCTTTTAACTGCTTTGAAATTGAAGGACACCTCAAAAAAGACCAGGAAAGCGATTGCCAAGGTTGCCAAAGCTCTTAAGGCCGACCTTAAAGCGGAGACCAAAAAGACTCCCAAAGAAATTAATGCGCCAAAAAAAGGAAAGGTAAAAAAGCAAGTCAAGCCAAAAAAAGGAAAATAACAGGTTCCGGGTGAGAAGAAGTAGTCCCCTACCCAGGCAGGGTTCGGTCTTTTTAACATAATCTCTTAACATGCTTTACCTCCTGGTCTTTATAGAAAATCATATTTTGCCATATGAAAAAGTCCCAGGCATGTGTTTGGCTGTTGCTCTTATCTGCTTGCAGCCCTTCTCTCCTCCCTGGTACTAAAAATAATTTTATAGTAATTGCGCACCGGGGCGCTCACACACAAGCTCCTGAAAATACCCTTCGTGCTTTTGAAAATGCCATCGCCCTTGGCGTTGATTATGTAGAAGTAGATGTACGCACAAGTAGCGATAGCGTACTTCTTGTTATGCACGATTCGGCAGTAGATAGAATGACGGATGGAAGCGGACTACTTGATACCATGTCATCCAGGGAGCT
>Ga0116177_10000532_pt1 | contig 27849 bp, 25 predicted proteins | sample AD_STIC10_MetaG_FD_89750 | JGI IMG/M metagenome (GOLD analysis project Ga0116177, IMG submission 89750) | Active sludge microbial communities of municipal wastewater-treating anaerobic digesters from USA - AD_STIC10_MetaG | ecosystem: Engineered > Bioreactor > Anaerobic > Digestate | place: USA... | reverse complement strand
CGTTGACGGCGGCATGGTGATGTAAGCACTATCGCGTAAAAGAAATATTGAATCGTTGCAAAAAAGGAGGATTTTGTAATGGCCATTCAGGATAAGATCACTGAAATTATAGTCGAACAGTTAGGCGTGAAGCCCGAGGAAGTGACGCCGGAAGCGTCCTTTGTGGATGACCTCGGAGCGGATTCGCTCGATACGGTCGAGCTTGTCATGGCGCTGGAAGAAGAGTTTGGCATCGAAATTCCCGATGAGGACGCGGAAAAAATTCAAACCGTCGGAGACGCCCTGAAGTACATCGACGAGAAATCAAGCGCAAAGTAACCGCTTGAAATCTCAGATCTTTCCATACGCCATATGAAAAAACGAAGAGTTGTCATCACGGGGCTGGGTGCCATTTCCCCGATCGGCAATACGGCCGAGGCTTTTTGGGCCGCCTTGCTCGAAGGGAAATGCGGCGGAGACTACATTCAATCCATCGACGTCAGTCTCTACAACTGCAAAGTTGCCGCCGAAGTCAAAGGATTTGACCCCTCTAAATATTTAACTCCCAAACAGTGCAAAAAGACGGACCGCTTCGCCCAATTCGCGATTTGCGGCGCCGGAATGGCCCTTGAAGACTCGGGACTGGACGTCAAAAAAGAAGACGTGACCCGTTTCGGGGTCCTGATCGGGACGGGCATCGGAGGGCTCCACACCATTGAAGAGCAATGCCAGGTTATGCTCACCAAGGGAGCCGACCGAATTTCTCCGTTTACGATTCCGATGCTGATCGGAAACATGGGGGCCGGGTTAGTCTCCATCCAATACGGACTCAAAGGACCCAACACTTGTGTGTCAACTGCCTGTGCCAGCGGAACGCACTCGATTGGGGACGCATTCCGCCTGATTCAGCATGACGATGCGGATCTCATGGTCGCGGGAGGAACGGAAGCCTGCATCACCTATCTCGGCTTCGGCGGATTTGATCGGATGGGTGCCTTGACCACCCATAATGATGATCCCAAAGCCTCGTCGCGACCTTTTGATCAAACACGAAACGGGTTTTTAATCGGAGAAGGCTGCGGAGTAGTCATACTCGAAGAGCTGACGCATGCCCTGAAACGAAATGCCAGGATTTATGCTGAAATCGTCGGCTACGGCCTAAATGCGGATGCCAATCACATCACGGCACCCGATCCCGAAGCGGACGGACCGACACGCTGCATCCTTCGCGCGATTCACGATTCAGGCATCAAACCCGAAGACGTCGACTATATTAACGCGCACGGCACATCCACCCCGCTCAACGATAAGGTGGAAACCCTGGCCATCAAGAAAGCCTTCGGGGATCACGCGCGAAAAGTACCCATCAGTTCGACCAAATCGATGACCGGTCACCTCCTGGGCGCCGCGGGCGGAGTGGAAGCCGTTGCCTGCGCTTATGCCATCACCAAGAGCATCATCCCTCCGACCGTCAATTACCATAATCCCGATCCGGATTGTGATTTGGACTATGTTCCGAATCAGGCGAGGGAAGCGAAACTGCGCTATGTTCTTTCCAACTCATTCGGTTTCGGCGGACACAATGCCGCCATCTGCTTCAAGAAATTCGAAGCCTGAAACCCGATTCGCCTCAATTAATCTCTTCTGACTCTCCAAGACGCCATTTCTTGCCGCTTACGCGCAAATCTTTTCCGGCCGGACAAAAGAGAAAAACAAGTTCATTTTCTTTGGTGATTTAATCGGAATTACGTTATAATATGCCCCCGTAACGGCGCAAATAAAAACAAAACTCATACTAAACGAGGAATCATGCATCTTACAAGGCTAGAGATTTTCGGTTTTAAATCATTTTCGGATAAAACGGAAATTCTCTTCGAAAAAGGCACCACCGCTATTGTCGGGCCTAACGGGTGCGGCAAAAGCAATATATCGGACGCCATCCGCTGGGTACTGGGAGAGCGAAGCCCTAAAACCTTACGCGGCGGAAAGATGGAGGACGTCATTTTCAGCGGCACCCAATTCCGAAAACCCCAGGGGTTTGCCGAAGTCTCGCTGACCATCGATAACCATGACCGTATTCTTCCTATTGCCTATGACGAAGTGGTCATCACCCGGCGACTTTATCGTTCCGGCGAAAGCGAATATCTTCTCAACAAGACACAGTGTCGCTACAAAGACATCCAGGAATTGATCTTGGACACGGGAATCGGCTCAAACTCCTATTCCATGATCGAGCAGGGAAAAATCGACTACATCCTGAACGCCCAGGAAGAAGAACGGCGATTCCTGATCGAAGAAGCCGCGGGCATCTCGAAATATAAAGTCAAAAAAGACGAGGCCCTCCGAAAACTTGAACGCACGGAAGATAATCTCCTCCGTCTTCAGGACATCGTCAGCGAAGTCGAAAAAAACATCAACTACGCAGAACGGCAAGCCAAACGGGCCGCTAAATACAAGGAACAGTTCGAGACCCTCAAGCGGCTCGAGACCCAAAAAGCCTTTTTGGACATCAGAGGCCTGGATGAGGAGCGTTCCCGTATCGAAGCGCAATTAACCGAAATCGCCGAGGATTTCGGAAAGCAGGAACTGGAAATCGGAAAAAAATCGGAAGAGTTGTCGGCTCTTCAAAGCGAATTGACCGCATTAGAGCAAAACAAAGGACGCACCGGCCAGAAAAAATACGAAGCAATGCTTCGCCTGTCGGAATTAAACTCGAAAGACCAAGCCAACCGGGAACGAAAGGACCTGCTGGAACGGGAAAATCGGGAACTCGAGCAGGAATTGATCCGGGGAGAAGAGAGAATCCGCGTTCATCAGGAGAGCATTCACGAAAAAGAACGGGAAATCGCGACGATCGTCCGGGAGAAGGAAAGCTGGGCAGCCATGACGGAGCAGGTCACCGCTCAGCACGAAGCCGTTCTGCAAGCGCTCCGCGAAAAAGAAGCTCGGGCTCGGGAATTGCGCTCCAGAATCTTCGAAATTGCCGCGCAGGCCGCCGAAAAACGGAACCGCCTGATGGAGGCCGAAATTTCGGATCAGCGGGAAAAAACAAAATGCCAGCAGGCCGAACAGCAAAAAGAGCGCCTCGGCAAAGAGAAGCACGAGTGTCTTGAAAAACTCAGTGCGGGAAACTCGCAGGATCCGGAGTTGGACCGCGCAGCCTCCGAAAACGAACGCCGAAAAGAAGCCGCGCTTCGCGTCAGGGAAGAGATTGATTCCGCCATTAAAAGCCTGAACGGTGAAATCCTGGACCGTAAAATGAGGATGCAGGAAGTCCGATCCCGTCTCGAACTGGTCGAAACGCTGAATAAGCAAGGTGTCCTGGGAAAGCAGGTCTCCGAGCAGGTTTATGCCGAAAGCCAGCGGGAAGGTTCCCCGGTGTTCGGCTTGGTTCAAAAATTATCCGACGCCCTAAAAATTACCGAAGGCTACGAGCTGGCCATAAAAGCCTGCCTGTCCGACTGGATGCATGCGCTGATCGTCAAAAACAGCGGAGACACCGCCCGATTACTCGAATACGCGAAATCAGCGGGGACGCGAGGACTTTTGCTGGCCGCGTTGCCGGAGGACACAGTCTCGCTGGCATCGGAGCCCTTGCTTCAGCCGGAGGACACGGGCGCTTTTCTCGGAGTCGCCAAAAATTTTGTCAGTCTTCCCCCCGAATACGGATTTCTCGAGCAGGAGCTCTTCGGCAGAGTGCTCGTTGCCGGTGCGCTTTCAGCGGAACAACTTCCGCAGTGGCTGAATCTGGCCCGGAAAACAAAAATTGTGACCCAAGACGGGTTCGTCCTAGGTCCGCTGCGGCGGGTTCAATACTTCGGAGACTTCGTTACGGAAAATCCGTCCGACTCTGAAATGGATCCGGACGCCCTTCGTTTACGGTTAGATCAATTGGAGAGGGATGTCTCCGGGCTGGAAGCCGACCTGAACAACCGGAATGACGCCATTTTACGGCTTAACGGTGAATTGGAAACCCTGAACCGGGAATCGGTTCAAAACCGGATTGCGGCGGAAAGTTCCGCGCGGATCCGGGAATCGCTCGAAAGCCAGCTCAAGCGGCTTGACGAGGAAATCATCTATCATGAGATGGAAATGGCCCAAGCCCACTCGGAAAGCGAGCGCCTTGCCGCGGAGAAAAAATCCCTGGAAGAACTCCTGGGCGCCGTCACTTCCAATGAGCAGACGGAGCAAAGGCACCTCGAAGACGTCTTGGCCGAGTTGGCCCAGTTGGGGCAGCAGCGGGAAGAGCTCTCCCTCCGCGTCAACGAACACGCAAAACGCCTGGAGCGTTTCACGGATCAGCATAAATTCCTGACCGAATCCGTGGAGCTTCTCAGCCGGAACGTCCGCGCCGAATCCGAATCGCAGGAAAAACGGAAAGGGAAAATATCGGAAAACCATCTCACCGTCGCAAGGCTTGGCGACGAAATAACGAACGCGGTACAAATTCGCCAGGGATTCGAAACCGAAATTTGCGCGATCGAGCAAGTCCTCGCCGAACTGGATTCCCAACACGCGAAACTTTCGGATGATAAGGACGTCCTTTCAAAATATTTACAGGAACTCCGGACGCTCGCGGATCAGCGCAAGGAACGGCAACACGCCCTGGAACTTCAAAAAGTCGAGCTGACCTACAAAACTCAGGCGATCGACGAGCGAATGACCGCAACGTATCACATCGGCCTCAAAGCCCTGAATCCGGCGGACTTCGATCTCGAGAATGTCGTCCGGAGCGAAATCGAACCTCAGATCGATCAATTGAAAGAAAAGCTTGAGGGGATCGGAACGGTTAACCTCCTTGCGGTGGAAGAATATGAATCGCTGAAAGAACGCTACGGGTTCCTCAGCTCCCAGAAACAAGACCTGGAAAAAGCAAGAGAAGAATTACTGGAGGCGATCCGGAAAATCAATCGAACGACCAAACAACTTTTCGAGCAGACGTTTCAGGCCGTTCGGACCGCGTTTTCGGAATATTTTCGGACTCTGTTCAACGGCGGGCACGCGGAACTGATCCTGGTCGACGAAACCAATCCCCTGGAATCCGGTATCGACATCGTGGCAAAACCGCCCGGCAAAAAACCCCAGCAAATCACGCTGCTGTCGGGAGGGGAAAAAGCCATGACGGTCATCGCACTGTTGTTCGCCCTGTTCAGGGTGAAGCCTTCGCCCTTTTGCGTCCTGGACGAAATCGATGCGCCTTTGGACGAAGCCAATGTCGACCGCTTCCTGCAGGTCGTCAAAAGTTTTCTCCCGACGACTCAATTCATCGTGGTCACGCACAGCCGCAAAACCATCGCCGCATCGGATATTTTATACGGAGTCACGATGGAAGAAGCCGGCGTTTCCAAAATCGTGTCGGTACGACTGGTCACCGAGGAAACCAAACGCGCCCAAAACGAGCAGGAAATCAAAGACAGCGAAAAAACATTGAACGATCTTTTAGCGTAATCAGGGAATCGTTAATCTGATCAAGGAGGACACGCAATGAAAAAGACTTTGGCATTTTTAATTTCAGCCGCTATCGCGCTTTCGGGATGCGCAACTTCTCTGGACGAAACGCAGACGGGGGCATTGGCCGGAGGAGGACTCGGCGCGGGACTCGGCGCAATTATCGGAAATCAAACGGGACATGCCGGAGCGGGAACCGCTATCGGAGCCGGCGCAGGAGCGCTCGCAGGCGCTTTGCTCGGTGAAGGGATGAAACGCTCGAAAGAATCCGCAAAAGCGGAACTCCGGCAGGAAATGGCTCAGCAACAATACGGTCAGCCCTATGCCGCGCCGCAACAACCGGCCCAGGCGCCAGCTTATCAGGCCCCGCAACCGGCTCAACAAAATTACCAGGAGGCGCATACGAAATACAACCCGAGAACGGGGCAGACCTTCCCGGAACGCTACAAATACGATCCAAACACCGGCGAAGAATTGCAATATATCCGCTAAGCATCGGCGTTTCTCCTGAAAAGTTCTTGCGGTACGAGGCCGCTAGACGCATGGAAATGAAATGAATCTTGCAAATTGGATCACCTTACTTCGGATTTTACTGATCCCTTTTTTCATTACGGCCATCGTCTATTACGATCCGTCACAAACTTATTTCAAGTGGATTGCCTTTTCATTTTTTGTCGCCGCCTGCATCACCGATGCGATCGATGGGCTCATTGCCAGGGTCCGAAAAGAAAAAACGACCCTCGGAAGCTTTCTGGACCCTTTTGCGGATAAATTACTTATCTTAGCGGCCTTCCTGTGCGTCAATCTTTCACCGAATTACACAAGAACCCTGCCGCTATGGGTCCTGATTATCATCGTCTCCCGGGAATTCCTGCTGGTTTCCGGCCTGCTCATTCTTTTCTTCAGTCAGAATAAAATCATCATCGAGCCCAATCTTCTCGGGAAATTCACCACCGTTGTCCAGATGATCACGGCCGGAGCGCTTTTGGGAGAATTCTCCTGGGCACCTTACCCCGCCTACCTTGCCGCCTTCCTGACTATCCTCTCCGGCATGACCTACATCATCCGGGAGGCAAGAAGGCTGAATCATGGATCTCCGGCCCACTGAATCGTCCCGGCAACCGGGAAGCTTGCCCGTCGTCGCCATTGCCGGGCGCCCCAATGTGGGGAAGTCCACGCTTTTCAACCGGATCGTCGGCCGCCGGAAAGCCATCGTCCAGAAAGAAAAAGGGACCACCCGCGACTCGATTCAAGAGGCGGTCTCCTGGCAAAATAAGGCCTTCCTCCTGACGGACACGGGCGGTCTGGAATTTGCCCCTAAAAACACCCTCCAGGCAGCTGTGGAAAGCCAGGCCGAAGAGGCTCTGCGCAACGCCGATCTCATCCTGTGGGTCGTCGACGAGCAGGAAGGAATTATCCCTCTGGACGAAAGAATCGCGGAAAAACTCCGCCGGGCCGATAAAAAGATTATTCTGGTTTCGAATAAATCCGACAGCGCGGCCCGGGATTTCAGAGACTCGGACTGTTACCGGCTGGGAATTCCCGACGTCTTCAAAGTCTCCGCGCTGCATGGGCATGGGACCGGAGACCTTCTGGACCGGATTGCCGAAATCCTGCCGGATTCGGACGGCTACTCCCCAAACCCTTGGGAATTCACGCTCGCGATTGCCGGCGAACCCAACAGCGGCAAATCCACCTATTTAAATCGCATTCTCGGAAAGTCCCGCGCGCTGGTTTCATCGGTACCGGGAACCACTCGCGACTGCATCACCGAGACTCTTTCCCGGGATGGAAGGACCATCCGGATCGTGGACACCGCGGGTTTCCGGACGCGAGATAAAGTCAAGGAAGCCAGCACATTCTTCAGCATCTCCCGGACTCAGCAGGCAATTCAGGAGTCGGATTTGGTTCTTCTCTTTTTTGACGCCACCCGGGGATTCACCAAAACCTCTAAAGTGATCGCGGGACTGGTCCGCGATGCGGGGCGGGGAGTCGTGCTGGTCGCAAACAAATGGGACCTTTCCGAGAAAGGAAAAGACTCCTATGCGGAAGAGTTCAAAGAGGATATCCCGTTTCTGACCGAGTGTCCCCTTGAATTCATCTCGGCACTCAACGGTGAAAACATCGAAGCGCCGATTCGGAGCGCCTTCGCACTATGGGAAAATTACGCCCGCAGGATTTCAACCCGCGCACTCAACGAAACCCTTCGTCAAATCCTACGACGGAAGCCCCCTCCGCCGCCCGCGAAAATTTCTTTTTTGCTCCAAACCGGAGTCCGCCCCCCTTCGTTTGTTTTTTTCTGCCGTCACCTCAAGAGAATCCCGGATCATTACGCGCTGTATCTTAAAAACAGTCTCAGCGAAAAATTCCGCCTGGGAGGGCTTCCCATACGGATCCGTCTCAAAGAAGCCGATAAATAAAAAGGGAGAAAATCGTGCTGAATTTCATTCTCGCATGCCTCATTTCATTTCTAGCGGGATCTTTTCCGTCCGGATTCGTCATCGGAAAGCTGGTGAAGGGAATCGATATCCGTCAGCACGGCAGCGGAAACGTCGGAGCAACCAATGTCTTCCGTGTGGTCGGTAAGAGATGGGGCGGGTTGGTCTTGTTTTTAGACGCGCTGAAAGGCTGGCTCAGCGTGACCGTCATCGCATCGTTGTTTTTGAGCGGAGAGCCGTCTTTTTCGGGACTGTTGTGGAGGCTGGTTGCCGGCTTCGCCGCCATAGCCGGCCACAACTGGACCCCTTTTCTCGCATTCAAGGGAGGGAAGGGTGTCGCCACATCACTCGGAGTCGCTCTCGGACTATTCCCGAAAGCGGCGTCTTGCGCGTTGGCTTCATGGGCACTGGTCCTGGCCTTGTCCGGATATGTGTCGCTCGCATCCATCCTGGCCGCGTTCAGCTTCCCCGCCTGGATGTTTTTGTTTTACCGCGCGGCCGCAGGCGCCCCGATCCTGTTCGGACTGAGCATTTTACTCGCCCTTTTGATTTTATACACGCACCGGAGCAATCTAGGTCGGTTATGGGCCGGAAAGGAACACCGTATTTGGAAAAAATAAACGTCTCACCACGCCTGAAAGTTTCCGAGGGCGCTTTCACGGTAGACGGGCAGCCCCAATTTCTGATCGGGGGCGAATTTCAATATTTCAGAATACGCCCCGAACTTTGGGCCGGAAGCCTCGCCCAAATCGCTCAAGCCGGAATTTCCGTTATCTCGTCTTACATCCCCTGGATTTGGCATGAATGGACGGAAGGGAAGTTTGACTTCACGGGAAAAACACATCCGGGAAGGAATCTTCTCGGGTTTCTGAACGAGCTCAAGAATCAGAAGCTTCTATTTATGGCCCGTCCGGGGCCTTTTATCTATGCCGAATACCAGGGCTTCGGCATTCCGTTCTGGGTCGCGAAAAATTATCCGGAAACGCTTGCGGTCCGCGCTAACGGAGTGCCGGATCGCGGAACCTTCTGGAATAATTTCTCGCTGGGGCATCCGACTTATCAAAAACTCGTCCGACACTGGTACTCGAGCCTTTTTCAGATCCTTTCACCGTACTGGAATCATCCCGTTATCACCCTTCAGCTCGACAATGAAATCGGCTTTCTGTACGCGGCTTCAAGCGGCACAATCGACTTCAACATCGACACCCGATACCGTTTTAGCCTGTTCCTGCGACAGAAATACAAAGCCATCGAAAAACTGGAGCGGGCCTGGAACAAGCGGCTAGGATCCTTCTCGGAAGTCTCTCCCCCCCGGCATCCTTTTTCGCAGCCGGAAGCCATGGACTGGCAGGAATTTCTCGAGCTCTGGACCTGCGACTTCCTGCGAAATCTGAAGCAAATTCAAAACGATCTGGCCCCCGGAATCCCGACCACTCACAATGAACCGGTTTTACCTTACAGTCCCTGTCTGCCGAGCCAGCATTTAAAAATCGTCGATTTCATCGGTTACGACATTTACCACAAGCAATCCGCGGGAAATCATGTTTCCGACTTTCCTTTTGTCAGCTCGATTTACCCCTGCCTGCTCAAGCCCTATACGGATATCGGGCATCCTCTTTTGGCGCTGGAACTCGGGCTCGGATGGCCGGATCCCAGAGCCAAAATCCGGAAGGAAACCGTCATTCACAGCGTCGTCGGTTCGCTGGCGCACGGCGCCAAAGGTTGCTGCTTTTTTCCCGTTCAGGACGGGGTCGAAACCAGCGGTCAAGTTTATGATTTCCGTTCGATCCTGAACCACCAAGGCGAACCGACCGTGCATTTCACGGTCTTGCGGAAAATCGTCGAATGCGTCCGGAAACATGAAAATGAGTTTATTTATTCGGAAGGCATTTACGACCCCATGGCCTTCCTGACTTACCAGCCGAATTTCAGATTTCACGCGGAAGACTATCTCCCGTTTTGGCACTATCCGGATCCGGTAAAATACCTCGGGGCGATGGGAACTTTCGGCTTTCTCGCAGTCTTCATGACGGCAGGATACAACCCCCAGATACTCGACCTTGAAAAAACTCCGGATCACCTGCTTCAGAAATTCAAACTGCTGTTTCTTCCCAATAAAGGATTTTTGGACGAGGCCGCCCATCAGAAATGCCTGCGTTACGTCAAAAACGGAGGAACGCTCATCAGTTTTCCGAGCGCCCCGCTCCAGGACCTGAACGGCCATTACCCCGCCCGGCAGGAGCTTTTCCCGTACGCGGTCGAAAAATCCAAATGGTTCGGAAATTTCTCGATCATCCGGAATCTGATCTGGGATTACGGGGTCCGGTATCTTCTCCGTGACCGAAAAAAAATCGAGTCGCTCCATGCCACCTCGCTTCACATTATCGATCTTTTCGAGCCTCTTCTGAGTATTATCCGGCGGAAGCTTCCGCCGGTTTCGTTTCTGACGAACGTCGGCCGCAAAATACCCGGAAATTACTTCCTGCAGCAGTACCAAGCCAAGCAGGAAATCTTCCTGCGGCGGAAGAAAAAAGCGGCGGGATACTGCCACCCGTGCGGCAAAGGAAAAAGTATCGTCCTGGGCACTCTTCCGGGAGGTTTCTATATGACCCCCCACTATTACCAGTCTCGCGCCGCAGACCGAAAAGAGCTGTCGCTTTTCGCTCATGACATTGCGGCTTTGGCAGGAATCACGCGGCGGTTCGAAACGGACATGGAACTTGAAATCGTCATCCGCAAATCGGTCAAACGGCCCAAAAGCGGCCTGATCTTCGTTTTGAACCGGCTCAAGAGGCAATGCGGAAACGTCTCTTTCCGGGACCTTCAGCTTGCGCATCTCGAAACCGTATTCGCTTCCGAAAAATCCAGGGCTGTTTTGGAGTCGACCGACCGAATCCGCCTCGATATTGCCGCGGATGACGCGTTGGTCCTGAAATACGCCGAAACCTGAAAAAAGATTTGACGGGAACCGCCCCGGACAATAAGATTACAAATAAGCCGAACCGCCTGTCTCAAACTTTCCCGGGAATTATTCCGAGCCGCGCAATGCCGCTAAACGCTTCTTTGCGCTTTACAAAGCCCGTCCGCAAAACTAAAATACATCTACTTTGATCTCATTTCCAATCAACAAGTTAGAGAAAAAGAGGACTCAAATGACAGGATCGAAAAAGAAATTGCCGGAAAAGGAAATTCGGAAAGACGATCTAAAAGTCCGTCTCAAGGAAATACAGGAAAAAAAGAAAAATCTGGAGCTGACTCTTCTCCAAATCGAAAAACAATTCGGAAAAGGCTCGATCATGAAGATGGGGCAGGGGAAACGGGAAGACGTGCCGGTCATCCCCACGGGCGCCATCACGCTGGATATTGCGACCGGTGTCGGCGGCGTGCCGCGGGGCCGGGTGGTGGAAATCTTCGGGCCGGAATCCAGCGGAAAAACGACTTTAAGTTTGAGCATCATCGCGCAGACCCAGAAAAACGGCGGGGTGGCAGCTTTCATCGACGCCGAGCACGCGTTAGACCCGGTTTACGCCGAAAAACTCAACGTCAACCTGGAAGAACTTTTGATCTCTCAGCCGGATACGGGCGAACAGGCTCTTCAAATCGCCGAAATGCTGGTCCGCTCGAATTCGGTCGACGTCGTCGTGATCGATTCCGTTGCCGCATTGGTTCCTAAAGCCGAAATTGAAGGCGACATGGGTGATTCGCACATGGGGCTTCAGGCCCGCCTGATGTCCCAGGCCCTGCGAAAACTCACGGCCATCATCAACCGGTCAAAGACCTGCGTCATCTTCATCAATCAAATTCGTGACAAGCTGGGAATCATGTTCGGGAATCCGGAAACGACCCCCGGCGGAAAAGCGCTCAAGTTCTACTCGTCCCTGAGACTCGACATCCGGAGGATCGCCTCGCTGAAGAAGGGCGATGAGGTGATCGGAAACCATGTGCGCGTCAAAGTCGTCAAAAACAAAGTCGCCCCTCCGTTCCGCACCGCGGAATTTGACATCCTTTTTGACGAGGGAATTTCCCGGTCCAGTTCGATTATCGATGTCGCGGTCGGAAATCAGATCTTCGAAAAACAGGGCACCTGGCTTTCGTATCAGAACGAACGTCTCGGCCAGGGAAAAGACCAGGTTCGGATTTTCCTCAAAGAAAACCCGAAACTGCTGGAAGAAATCGAAGCTAAGGTCCGCGAAAAAATGCTGGCGGGGACTCAGGGCGGAAGCGGTGGGGGGGCGGACGAAGCTTCATCGGCGGAATGAATCCCGGGCAAAACCGCGAAGCGTGGGATTATGCGCTCAAGCTGCTCGCGATCCGGAAAAGAACTTCACGGCAGCTGCAGAGGCGCTTGATCGATAAAGGGTTTGAAACGGCGGCTGTCGCTCAAATCGTGAAAAGCCTGACCGAGAAAAAACTCCTGGATGATGCCGACTACGCGCAAAGTTTTGTTCAGGAAAAACAGGCCGTGCGGCCGCTCGGCAAGCGCAGGCTGGCGTACGAATTGAAGGCGAAAGGAATTCCGGGGTCGGTGATCGATTCGGCGCTGGAAGGCGTCACTGAAGAAACGGAGCGCGAAACGGCCCGGAATCTGGCGCTCGCGCGGGCGGCCGCTTTCGAAGATCTTTCTCTTGAAAAAAAGAAGAAGAAAATTTACGACTTCCTCGTGAGGAGGGGCTTTGCTTTCGATACCGCAAGGGAAATAATCGAAAAACTCCGCTAGCCCGCACGCACAGTCGGAACCAAGCATAGAAACGATACAAAACATGAATACCGACGAAATCCGGAAGCGCTTTTTGGATTTTTTCCGCTCCAAAGACCACGCGATCCGACCTAGCGACTCGCTGATTCCACAGGGGGATCCCACGCTTTTGTTTACGGGCGCCGGGATGAATCAGTTCAAGGAATACTTCCTGGGGCTCAAAAAAGACATGACGCGGGCCGCCACCTGTCAAAAATGCCTTCGAACGGGAGACTTGGATAATGTCGGAAAAACACCCTACCATCACTCTTTCTTCGAAATGCTCGGAAATTTTTCGTTCGGGAATTACTTCAAGGAAGATGCCATCGCATGGGCGGTGGAATTCCTGACCGAGCAGCTTCGAATTCCGCTTGAGAAGCTCCGTTTCAGCGTCCATTCCGACGATGAAGAAGCCTACCGCATTTGGACGGAGAAGCTGAAAATCCCGGCCGACCGGGTGAAAAAACTCGGTGATCGAAGTAATTTCTGGCCCGCCAACGCGCGCGCGGACGGGCCGAACGGTCCCTGCGGCCCCTGCTCCGAAATTTTTTATGACCAGGGCAATGCCTTCGGGTGCGGGCACGCAACCTGCGACGTGGATTGCGATTGCGGACGATTTGCCGAAATCTGGAATCTGGTTTTCACGCAATTCAACCGACAGGAGGGGGGTGCCCTGCCGCCTCTGGCCGCAAAAAACATCGATACCGGAGCGGGGCTCGAGAGAATTGCCTGCGTCATGCAGGGGAAACGCAATAATTTCGAAATTGATACGCTGCAGCCCCTAGTCGACTGGACGCTCCGAAAATTCGGAAAGCACTCGTCCCCAAACGCTTTGTTGCTTTCAAAAATCATCGTCGACCACACCCGGGCCGCGACGTTTGCAATCGCGGACGGGGTGCAGCCGTCAAACGAGGGACGGGGATATGTCATCCGGAAATTGATCCGGCGAGCCGTCTGGCGAAGCCGATCGCTTGCCGATCAAACACCCAAAGAACCTTTGCTGGCAGCGCTGGCAGCCGAAACCGCAAAAATGATGGAGGAAGCTTATCCCGAGCTGGCCCGGGAATTGCCCCGCGTCCAAATGCTGCTGAGGGGAGAAGAAGAACGTTTCCTCGAGACGTTGGAAGAGGGGAAAAAAGTGCTGTCCCGGATGACGGACGAGGCCCTGTCCCGGAGCGAAAAAAAGCTTCCCGCGGACGCGGTCTTCAAACTCTACGACACGTACGGCTTTCCGGACGAACTCACGTCCGTAATCGCCGCCGAAAAAGGCCTTGCTATCGATACCGCGGGATTCGAATCTCTGATGGAAAACCAACGTCAACGGGCTAAAGAAGCGAGTAAAATCGCGGATTCCATATTCGTCGCCGAGGACGTTCCGGCGGGACTCAAAGGCCAGCCCGAAACCCGCTTCCTGGGATACCAAACGCTGGAAACGCCCGCCGTGGTTTTGTTCGCGGAAAAAAGAAACGACGCGGCATGGATTGTCCTGGACCAAACGCCTTTCTATGCCGAACAGGGGGGACAGGTCGGAGACCAAGGGCGCCTCGAATGGGAAGGTCGTTCCGTCCCGGTGCTCAACACCCAAAAAAAAGATATATGGATCGCCCATCAAATCGATTCCCGGGAGCGGGTCCCGTCTCCCGGAACCTCGGTCTTTTGCAAAGTCAACCGGGATCGGCGAAACGCCATCAGGCGGCATCACACCGCCACGCACCTTCTGCATGCGGCGTTGCGAAAAATCCTCGGACCTCATGTCAGGCAGCTTGGGTCTCTCGTTAGCCCCGAAAAACTCCGGTTCGATTTCAGCCACCCGAAAGCCGTCACCGAAGGCGAGCTCGGGGAGATTGAAAATTTCGTCAATTCGGCTATACTTGAGAATCTTCCGGTCTCAACCGACGAAAAAAACCTTCGGGACGCCCAGCAGGAAGGGGCTCTGGCCTTCTTCGGCGAAAAATACAAAGACCGCGTTCGGATGGTTTCGGTCGCCGCAGATCTCAGCAAGGAACTCTGTGGCGGCACGCATGTCGCAAGGACGGGAGACATCGGAATTTTATTGATCACGGAAGAATCATCCGTGGGCAGCGGCACTCGCCGGATCGAAGCCGTTTCGGGTTTCGCGGCACTGGATCTCATCCGAAAAACACGGCTTCGGCTCGATCAAGCGGCGAACACCCTCAGGGTCCCGGCCGATGAGATCCCCGAACAACTCGCGAAGCTTTTGAAGAAAGTCCGCGAATCCGAAAAAAGCAAAAGCAAGTCGGGCGTTTCAGCCGACGAAATCAGGAAGATGACCGAAGCCGCGCAAACTTTTGGCAATCTGAAGCTGGTTTCGCCGATGGCCTTCTCGGGGGTTGGCGTCAACGAGCTCCGCTCGATCGCGGACCAAATCCGAAAGGCTTTTGGGGAGCAGGAATGCGTGACGATCCTGTTTACCGTCGATGAAAATCGATCGGTCCGGTATGTCATCGCTTCCGCGACCCCGAAAATTGACGCCTCGAAGCTGGCCGATCAGATCGCCCGCGTTCTAAAAGGCAGCGGAGGGGGAAAGAAAGAGTTCGCGCAGGGCGGCGGAAAGAGCCCCGAATTACTGGAATCCGCCCGGGCAGAAATTCCGAACATGATCGCAGAATTTTTAAAAACATAACTGGACGCAGGAGAAAGCAATGCAGGTGATTCAGTGGGACAAGACAGCGCTGCGGCGGATCAACCGTGAGCTGCAGATCTCGGTCGACAAGGCTCTCTTCAAGAAAGTAAACCGGATTCTCTGGGAGGTCAAAGATCGCGGTGATTTGGCAATCCGCCGGTTCACACGGGAATTTGACGGAATCGATGTCCCTCTGAAAAGACTCAGGGTGTCCGAGGGGGAAATCAACCGGGCTTTCGAGAAAGTCAGCGTTCAATTCGTCCCCATCCTCAAGCTGATTACGGAAAATGTCCGGCAATACTATGAAAAAGACCTCCGGAAATCTTTCCGGATCAAGGGGAAAGACGGCGTCATTCTCGGAAAAAATTATTTTCCGATGAACCGGGTCGGGATCTACGTTCCCGGCGGTCAGGCCCCTCTCGTATCGACGGTATACATGACCGTCATTCCGGCAAAGGTCGCCGGCGTCAAGGAAATCGCTCTGGCAACCCCGCCGAATCGGGAAACCGGCGAAATAGACCCCCACATCCTGGTTGTGGCAAATCTCCTCGGCGTCAAAGAAATCTACCGGATCGGCGGAGCTCAGGCCGTTGCCGCAATGGCCTTCGGGACCCGGACCGTTCCGAAAGTCGATAAAATTGCGGGGCCGGGGAACCCTTATGTCACGGAAGCGAAGCGGCAGGTTTTTGGCTATGTCGGCATCGACCTGATCGCGGGCCCCAGCGAAGTCTGCATTGTCGCGGACTCAACCGCTAATCCCAATTACATCACCTGCGATCTTTTGTCCCAGACGGAACATTTCGGCGGACTGGGCGTGCTGATCACCTCCTCGGCAAAATTAGTCGAGATCATGCGCCGCCGGGTGGATTCCGGCTTTATCCTGCAGGTTAAAAACATGGATGAAGCCTGTGACGCCGCCAACGAAATCGCGCCGGAACACATTGAAATCATGACGGAGAAAGCAAGAACAGTTGCCGGAAGAATCACCAATGCGGGATCCGTTTTTGTCGGGCATTATTCGCCGACCGTCATCGGCGATTACATCGCCGGCCCCAGCCACGTTTTGCCGACAGCGGGCACGGCAAGATATTTTTCCGCCCTCAGCGCTTCGGACTTCATCAAAAGCACGCAGATCATCGAATACAACAAAGAGTCCCTCTCCCGTGTCCGGGATCACGTTCGGAAACTGACGGAAATCGAAGGACTGGTGCTTCACCGTATATCGCTTGAAGCCCGATTTGCCGACACGGAAAAGATCAAAGACACGGGAATTTCGGAACCGAAAGGGTGAGGAACATGAAAAAACGAAAAGCCTGTCTCCAGCGGAAAACAAAAGAAACCAGAATCTCGGTTACTCTCGGGCTGGACGGAACCGGCCGCTACCGCGTCTCGACCGGAATCGGATTTCTGGATCACATGTTGGAACTTTTCGCAAAACACGGCAAATTCGATCTTGAAATTGCCGCAAAAGGCGACCTGCACGTGGATCGGCACCACACCAATGAAGACACGGGGCTGGCCCTCGGAAAGGCGTTTGCCGCGGCATTGAAGGAGAAAACGGGCATCACGCGTTACGGATTTTTCTGCGCGCCGATGGGAGAAGCCCTGGTTCGCGTTGCGCTCGACCTCTCCGGCAGGCCCTCATTCTATTTCCGGTCGGGGCTGAAGTTGAATCAGCGCTCCGAGCCCTATAAGATCGAAGACGCGGAACACTTTCTTGAAAGCCTGGCACAAGCCGCCGGAATCAACCTGCACATCGACATCCTGGCGGGACGCCAGCTGCATCATGTTCTCGAAGCGGCTTTCAAGGCCCTTGCACGGGCCCTGGATCAAGCGACCCGCATCGACCCCCGGGAAAAAGGCGTCCCCTCGACAAAAGGGGTTTTGTGATTTCAAACGCCATGGAGATCACAACGACAAGGCGGAATAAAACCTGCGGACAACCGCCGCAATTTCCGGTGCCGTCATGCTGCTAATCGTAGACTACGGGATGAGCAATCTGCGCAGCGTCGCAAAAGCATGCGAAGGGCTCGGCGCGGAAGTGACCGTCTCCGGAGATCCGGGCCGGATCGAACTTGCCGAGAAACTGATTCTACCGGGCGTCGGAGCTTTCGGACACGCCGTTGCGGAGCTCCAGTCCCGGGGGCTCATCGCCCCGCTGAAAGCATTCGTCGCGGCCCAAAAACCTTTTCTCGGAATCTGCCTGGGATTGCAGCTGTTATTCGATTCCTCAGAAGAAGCCCCCGGCATTTCCGGGCTCGGAATCCTTCCGGGAAAAATCGCGCGGTTCCCGGGATTGCCCGGCCTGAAAATCCCCCACATGGGCTGGAATCAACTGTCAATCATCAGAAAAGAATGCCCGTTATTCAAAAATGTCCCGGATCTCTCCTACGCGTACTTTGTTCATTCTTACTTCGCTGCCGCGGCCGAATGCACGATTGCGGCCGAATGCACCTACGGCGTCCGGTTCACCGCCGCCGCCTGGCAGAATCATATTTTCGGAGTCCAGTTTCATCCCGAAAAGAGTCAGGCAACCGGCCTGAAGATATTAAAAAATTTCATTGATTTGAAGGCCTCACAATGCTGATCATTCCCGCAATCGACCTGAGGGGAGGAAAAGTAGTCCGTTGGATCACCGGATCGCCGCGGCAAGAGATCCCTTACGGGGACGATCCGCTTGCCTTTGCACGGCAATACGAAAAAGAGGGCGCCCTGTGGCTGCATGTCATCGATTTGGACGGCGCAATTGCGGGAAAGCTGACTAACTTGGCCAAAATCCTGGAGATCCGGAAAGCGTCCCGACTGAAAATCGAAGTCGGCGGAGGCATTCGAAACCTAGAAACCGTCGACAAGCTGATCGGAGAGGGCATCGATCGGGTCATCCTGGGAACCAAAGCCGTTGACTCTTTGTTTCTGCGTAAGGCGCTCGATCAATACGGAGACAAACTGGCCGTAAGCGCAGACGCACTGAAGGGAACCGTCAAGATCGCCGGTTGGGCAGAATCGTCCGAGCTCTCACTCGATGAGTTCTTGGCCGAGCTCGCAAAAACTCCGCTCAAAACCCTGATCTGCACCGAAATTTCCCGTGACGGCATGATGAAAGGGCCGGACACGGAAAATCTGATCGCGCTGTGCCGGAGAACTCCGGGGATCCGGATGATTTTATCGGGCGGAGTTTCATCCCTGGATGACATTTTAAAACTCGCCGGGATTTCCGAACCCAATTTTCTCGGCGTTATCGTAGGACGCGCACTTTACGAAAAAAAATTTTCATTGGAAGAAGCCTTGCGAATCGCCGAGAGGAGCCGGAAATGCATCTGAGCCTCGACCCTAAAAATCTGCAGGAACTTTTAAGTCAGCAGTGGGCAATTGTCGCCATCGCCGGGATTCTCCTGACGATTACGGTACGGATCCTGTTTCTCGGAAGACTGTTTGTCGTCTTGAAAGCCTGGGGCCGTGAGCCTTACCGGCAAATACTGAAAGAATATGTCCGTAGGGCCGTTCCCGGCTGGTTCGGCATCGCGTTCTCCGTCGCAACTCTGGAATTAACGCTTTCGTTCCCGGGAATCTGGAGATTCGGGCTGACCCGCAGGGAAGGGCTCCTCGTCGCGGTCATCTTCTTATTTCTCGGCATCCTGTTGCACTCGAAGGCCCTATGCGCCGCCAGCAGCACCGTTTTAAAGCGCCGGGCCGAAACCGAAACGGTCCTGTGAAATCATGCCCCTAGCGAAACGCATTATTCCGTGCCTTGACGTCGACCGGGGAAGAGTCGTAAAAGGAATCCGCTTTTTGGAACTCCGCGATGCCGGGGATCCCGTCGAATGCGCTCAAGCCTATGACCGGGCCATGGCGGACGAACTCGTTTTCCTGGACATCACCGCATCGCACGAAAACCGGAAAACGGTGCTTGAGATGGTTGAAAAAGTGGCGGAGACCATTTATATCCCGTTTACCGTCGGCGGCGGCATCAATAGCATCCGGGACATCCGGGACTTGCTCGCGGCAGGCTGCGACAAAGTGTCCATCAACACCGCCGCGATCTACGACGAAACGATTCTCTCGGAAGCCAGCGCCCGGTTCGGGTGTCAGTGCATCGTTTCCGCGATTGATTGCCGGAAACAAGGCCCTAACACCTGGGAAGTTTACAGCCATGGGGGCCGAAAACCCTGCGGACGGGATACGATTACCTGGGCAAAGCGCGTCGTCGAACTCGGCGCGGGGGAAATCCTCCTGACCAGTATGGATCGCGACGGAACCCGGCAAGGCTACGATTTGGAACTGCTCCGGGCCGTTACGCAAGCCGTGAACGTGCCGGTTATTGCCTCGGGGGGAGTCGGCACGCTTCAGCATTTGGCGGACGGGATCCTGACCGGAGGCGCGGATGCCGTTCTGGCCGCGTCGATTTTTCATTTCGGTGAATTCAAAATACACGAGACAAAAGAATATCTTGCACAGCAGGGCATTCCGGTGAGAATGTCATAATCGAGATCTGAACAAGGAGGTTGGCATGCAGCTTAAATTCGACGAAAAAGGCCTAATCACAGCCGTTATGCAGGACGCCAAAACGCAGGAAGTCCTGATGGTCGCTTATATGAACGAAACGGCATTCCGGAAGACCGTGGAAACCGGAAAAGCGCATTTCTTCTCCCGCTCCCGAAATAAAATCTGGCTAAAAGGAGAAACGTCGGGCCACGTACAGACCGTTAAGCAAATCCTGACGGATTGCGACCGGGACTGCCTTCTGCTTCTGGTTGAGCAGGAAGGCGGCGCCTGTCACCTGGGCTATCGGACCTGCTTCGTTCATAAAGTCACTCCGTCCGGAGACACCGACGGAGTAACTCAGGAAAAAGTTTTTAACCCCGACAGCGTCTATGACAAAACCTGATTTCATAACGCCTTCGTACGGCGAATTCAAGCGTCTGGCCCGCCAGGGGAATCTCATTCCTCTGACCCGGGAATTTCTGGCCGACATCGAAACTCCCGTGACCGGATTCCTGAAGGTTGCGCGGCGAGAAAACGCCAGTTTCCTTCTTGAGTCCGTCGAGCACGGGGAAAAAATCGGCCGTTATTCCTTTGTCGGCAGCCACCCCCTGGAAATCCTCGCGGCGAAAGAGGATGAAGATATCACCGCGAAACTGGAAAAGCGCATGCGCGAAATCCGTCTGGCGGGGAAGGAAAAACTTCCTTCTTTCTGCGGAGGATTTGTGGGATATCTCGGTTACGAAAATGTCGCTCATTACGAAAAAATCCGCCTGCATAAAAAAAAGGGGGTCGAATGCCCGCATGCCGTTTTCTTCATGCCGTCACGGCTTCTGATCTTCGACCATTTGAACCGGACCCTTAAAATCGTCGTGTTTACCAAAAAAGAAGGGAACTTGGGCAGCTGCTACCGAAAAGCTTGCGCTGATCTTGATGAAATGACGGAAACCTTGCTTCGCCCCCTGAAACACGCGGCAACACTTCACGGACTGGAACCGGCAAGTGAAACTCCCCGGCCCGAAAAATCCAATATGACGCGGGCGGATTTCGAATCAAAAATCAACCGGGTCAAAAAATATATCCGGCAGGGGGACTGCATTCAAGTGGTATTCTCCCAGCGGTTCGAAGCGGGAGAAAACGTAAATTGCTTCGAAGTCTACCGAACACTCCGGTCCGTCAACCCGTCGCCATACATGTTTTTCTTCCGGTTTCGCGAAAGCGTCCTGATCGGATCGTCCCCGGAACTTCTGGTCAAAAAATACGGAACTCAAGCCGAAATCCGGCCGATCGCGGGAACCCGTCCCCGAGGCGCGGACGAACGCAAAGACCAGCTGTTGGAACGGGATCTGAAGGCGTCCCGCAAAGAACTCGCGGAGCATTTGATGCTGGTGGATCTCGGCCGGAACGATCTGGGACGCGTTTGCCGGTACAACAGCGTGAGGGTCGAAGAATTTGCCCGGATCGAGCGCTATTCCCATGTGATGCACCTGGTGAGCGTCGTTACCGGGCAGCTCAAAAGCGGCAAGGACGCCTTTCACCTTCTCCGCGCCGCATTCCCGGCCGGTACCGTCACCGGCGCTCCAAAAGTGCGCGCCATGCAAATTATCGACGAGCTGGAGGAAACCAAGCGGGGGCCCTACGCGGGATGTCTGGGCTATTTCAGCCTGAACGGCGACATGGACATGTGCATCATGATCCGAACGATTTTCGTCCACAAGAACCGGGCCTATGTTCAAGCCGGCGCGGGAATTGTGTACGACTCCCGTCCGTCCGCGGAATATTTAGAAACAGTCAACAAAGCGAAAGCCCTGTTCCGCGCCATCGCTCTTTCCGAAAAACGCTTGCTGAAAACCCGGGGCCGACAGCGCTCCGGCCAATCAACCCATCGGAGCGGCAAGTCATGATACTGGTCATCGATAACTACGACTCGTTTACTTACAATTTAGTGCAATATCTCGGAGAGCTCGGAACCCGGCCGCTGGTTTTCCGGAACGACGAAATTTCCATAAAAAAAATCAAAGCGTTGCGCCCTCAAAAAATCCTGATCTCTCCCGGCCCCTGCACGCCCAAAGAAGCCGGTATCTCCAACGACGTGATTCGGGAATTCTCCGGGAAATGCCCGATTCTGGGTGTCTGCCTCGGCCATCAGTGCCTGGGTTATGTATTCGGCGGGAAAATTGTGATCGCCAAGCGCATCATGCATGGAAAAACCTCCCCGATTCACCACAGCGGGAAAATATTATTCCGGGGAGTCTCCAATCCCTTCCAGGCAACACGGTATCACTCGCTTCTAGTCGAACGGAAAAGCATCCCCCCGGTTTTAGAAATTACCGCATGGACTCGCGAAGGAGAAATAATGGGGATCAAACATCGCCGCCACCAGACATGGGGAGTTCAATTTCATCCGGAATCCATCATGACTCTGGAAGGGAAGAAAATTCTCGGAAATTTCCTGCAACTGATTTAATTGAAATAAGTTGCAATTTCGTTTTATTTCAGGAAGTTCGTACCTATTTTTCGAGCAACGTTTTCCGAATGGTCCATGCTATTAGGATTCTTTTCATCCTCTTCTTGTTGATCAAATTTTTATTTTACGCTAAAATTGTGTCAAGATGATACAGCGAAACTGTAAGATCAATAGTGAAAGTGTATTGCGAAAGCTGCTTTTACAAGAAAATTTCCGGGATGGAAATGCAAAAATATTCTTCCAAAAACTCTTCTCCGGAAGTTATGATTCGAATGCGGCATCCAGCGCATTGATCTTATTGCGGGAAAGAGGAGAAACCGCCGAAGAACTGTCCTCGTTAATCCGGATGCTTCGGAAGCAAAGCCATTCCCTGAAGGCTTCCTTCAAACACTTGGTCGACAATTGCGGAACCGGAGGAGACCGGAAAGGAACATTCAATATCTCGACCCTGTCCGCTCTTGTTGCGGCGGGAGCCGGCGCCCGCGTGGCAAAACACGGAAACCGCTCGTCATCATCCGGAATCGGGAGCACCGATATTCTGGACGCCCTCGGCGTGAAAACTTCCGCGCCGGCTGAAATTATGCTCAGGGCATTGAATTCCACCGGATTCGGCTATTTTCATGCGCCGTTCTATCATCCGCTCATGCAAAATATTCGGGAGCTCAGAAAGAAAATCCCGGGACGAACCATCTTCAATCTAGCCGGCCCTCTTCTCAATCCGGTAAGCGTCAGAAGGCAAGTTGTCGGCGTGCCGGACTCAAAGACCTTTCATCTCATGGCCGACACGCTGCTCAAGCTTCGCCCCGAACACGCCTTTGTGGTCTGCGGGCATGGGGGAACGGACGAAATCACTCCTTACGGCCGAACCCTCGCGGCGGAAATCAAAGAAGGGAAAATCCGTTATTTTCAAATCGAACCGACCCGATGGTCTTTCAAATCCGCCTCCGCGCAAACGCTCAAAGGCGGCGACCTTCGGCAAAACAGGCTCATCGCCTTGGGAATTTTGAAAAACGAAATCCGGGGAGCTCGCCGGGACACGGTTCTTTTGAACGCAGCCCTTACGCTGGTGGCCAGCGGACGGGCTACGGACATGCCGGAAGGGCTCCGATTGGCGCGGGCCAGTTTGGACTCGGGAAATGCTTTTTTCGTTTTAAAAAAACTGATTCAAATCACAAACTCATGATTCTGGAAGAAATTCTGACGCACAAGCGGAAAGAAATCGAGGAATTGAAACTCCGGTTCCCCCTGTCCCGCATCCAAGACGCTCTTCGCAGAAGGGAACCGGCCCGCCCGTTTCTTCCGGCAATCAGCGGCGAGAGGGAAGTCCATATCATCGCCGAACTCAAAAAAGCATCGCCTTCCCGCGGAGTGATCCGGGACGATTTCAATCCCCTCCAGATCGCCGAGCTCTTCGACCTGGCGGGAGCCGATGCGATTTCAATCCTGACGGAAACCACGCATTTCGCGGGACGCCCCAGTTATCTCCGAACGGTCCGGCGCGTGACCAATCTCCCTTTGCTTCGCAAAGACTTCGTCATCGACCGATATCAAATTTACGAATCCGCGCTTCTGGCCGCGGACGCCGTCCTTCTCATCTCGGCAATTCTCACGGACGAGGAACTGAAATTGTTCATCGAAGACGCAAAAAAACTCAGCCTCGAACCCCTCGTCGAAGTCCACACGGAAAACGACCTCAAAAAAGCGCTGGATGCCGGCGCGACGCTGATCGGAATCAACAACCGGAACCTTCAGACGCTGAAAGTCAATCTGGAGACTTCCGAACGGCTGCTGAGACACGTTCCAAAGGGAATTACGGCCGTCATCGAAAGCGGCATCTCAAATCACTCGGATATTTTGCGCTACAAAAGTCTCGGCGTTACGGCATTTCTGATCGGAACCGTCATCATGGAATCGGACGACATCGTTAAAAAACTGAGGGAGCTGAAAGGAAATCCGTCATGATTCGAGTTAAAATATGCGGGCTGACCCGGCCGGAAGATGCCGTAGCCGCAGCGGAAGCGGGAGCCGATTTCTTGGGGCTTGTTTTCGCGGAAAGCCCGCGACAAATCAACGCCGAGACCGCTTCCGACCTTATGCGGGCCGTCCCTCGATTTAAAAACTGGGTCGGCGTCTTTGTCGATGAACCCCCGGAAAATATCGTAAACCTCGCCGCACGGCTCCGATTCACCTTTGCGCAATTGCACGGGAACGAATCCCCCGAAAATTGCCGGGTGCTTACCGGCAAAGGGCTGCAAGTCATCAAGGCCTTCCGAATCCAAGGGGGGGACACCTTCGGCAAAATCAGCGATTTCGATGTCCCGTATATCCTCTTCGACAGCTTTTCGCCGGCCCGGCCGGGAGGGACCGGCAGGCACTTTGATTGGTCTCTTCTGCCGAGACAGGAAAAAACCGGCCGTTTTTTCGTCTCCGGAGGACTAGACGAAAATTCCGTCTCAGAACTCTTATCTTTTACCGCTCCTTTCGGCGTCGACGTCTCATCCGGCGTCGAAGACTCACCCGGAATTAAAAACAAAGAAAAAATTACGCGGTTTATCCGAGCCGTCCGGAAACGGAACTGACATGAAGTTCGCGGATCAAATCCTCAAACGGATCGAAAAAATAGACCGAAACAGTCTCCAGAGTTACGTTGCCGAAACCCTGAAAGAGAAAGACTTTCTCGCCGGCGTTCTGGACTCCGTACCCCAAGGGATCTGGATCGTGCAGCCGGACGGTAAAATCGAATACGCAAACCAAAGCGCGAAATCGGTGCTGGGAATCGGGCATTCGGCTTCTCTCCGAAACCGACGGATCCAGGATGTCCTGCAGGACCGGTCTCTTTCGGAAGTCGTCTCCGGATGCCTCTTGAACCGACGCTATGTTTTTCAACGTGAGATCGAAATGATTTTTCCCCGCCCGGCATTTCTCTGTCTTACGGTCATCCCGTTCACCCGGGGCACCGGAAATGAGGATTCTTTCCTGGTGGTCTTCGAAGACACCTCGAATCTCAGGGCCGAAGAACGCCGGCTCGCTCAATCCGAAAAAGTCGAGTCCCTGATCTCATTAGCGAGAGGCGTCGCGCATGAAATCGGAAATCCTTTGAGCGCCATCACAATCCATTTAAAACTCCTCGAACAGGAAATTTCGTCCGAAAAACACCCCCGAAGAAAAAACGCGGAAGAAATACTCCGAGTGATCGCCGCGGAGACCGAACGGCTAAGCCACATCATCAGAAATTTTCTGGTTGCGACCCGAAGGCGGACGCCGGAATTCCGGGAGTCCGATCTCAACGACATCCTGAGGGATTCCGTTAAGGTCTTAAAACCCGAAATGGAAAAAAACGGGATCAAAGCGCATCTTGACTTATGCCAGACGCTTCCGCCCATGCTTTTGGACACAGAGAAACTCCACCAGGCTTTTCTGAACATCTTCAAAAATGCCATTCAATCGATGCCCCGCGGCGGCACCATTCATGTCGCGTCATCAAAAAACGGAAAGATTTGCACGGTGCAAATCCGCGATCAAGGGATCGGAATTCCCGAAAACGTTCTGCCGCGCATTTTTGAAGCGTATTACACAACGAAAGAGGAAGGGTCCGGGTTGGGACTGATGATCGTGCACAACATCATCAAAGAACACGGCGGGCGGATCGAAGTCCGAAGCAAAGAAGGGAAGGGCACCTGCTTCACCCTGTATCTTCCGATCCGCTCCGAAAAGATCCCTCTCCCCGACCCATCCGAGGAGACTCAAAAACCATGACAATCCGGCCCAGCGTTCTGATTGTAGACGATGAAAAAAATATCCGGGAAGGCCTATCCAGATTTCTCACGGCCAAAGACTACGAAGTCCGTCTTGCCGAAAACGCCGTCGATGCCGTCGAAGCCATGCGCGAGGACAATCCGGATATCGTCCTGACCGATTTAAAGCTCCCCGACCAGGACGGGCTTTTTGTCGTGGAAATGGCGAGGAAACTTCTTGCCGAACCGATCGTCATCGTCTTTACCGCTTACGGAACGGTCGAAACCGCCGTGCAGGCGATGAAAAACGGAGCGCATGACTTCCTGGTCAAGCCGGTGCACCCCGATGCGCTGGAAGCGGTACTCGCCCGAGCTCTCGGCAATAAAAAAATAAGAGACGAAAACCGGGATTTAAAGAAAGAGCTCCAGGAAAAACAGGGACACACCAACATCGTTGCCGAATCCTCAAAAATGCAGGAGCTTCTGGCAACGGTCAGACAGGTTGCCCCCACGCAGTCGACGATCCTGATCCAGGGGGAAAGCGGAAGCGGAAAAGAAGTCGTTGCACATCTGATTCATGAATGGAGCGACCGGAAAGAAATGCCTTTCGTGACGGTGCACTGCGCCGCGCTGAACGAGTCCCTGCTTTTAAGCGAACTCTTCGGTCATGAGAAAGGAGCCTTCACCGGCGCCAACGAAAGAAAAATCGGGCGCTTCGAAAAAGCGCACGGCGGGACTCTGTTCCTCGATGAAATCGGAGAAATCGCGGAGGAAGGACAGGTAAAACTCCTCCGGGTTCTGCAAAACGGTGAATTTGAACGCGTCGGAGGGACCAAAACCCTGAGAGTCAACGTCCGGCTGATCTGCGCGACCAATAAAAACCTCGCGGAAGAAGTTCGCAACGGAAGATTCCGGGAAGATCTCTTCTATCGCATCAATGTCATCCGCCTAGATGTCCCGCCCCTCCGAGAAAGAAGAAACGATATCGGGCCCCTAATCCATTTTTTCATCCAATACTACGCACGCCTGAACAATAAAAGCCATTTGACCATCGATGAATCCGCATCCGCAATCCTCCTGAAATATGATTGGCCCGGAAATGTCCGTGAACTTAAAAATGTTATCGAACGGATGGTGGTTTTGTGCAATCAAAAGGTCCTTTGTCCGTCCAGCATCCCGCTTGACATCCGTGACCAATGCGGGATCCCGGCCCCCGGCGAATCGGCGCCCGTTTCATCCGGCAGCTTGCAAGGGCTTCAGATAAAAGACATGGAAAAAGACTTCATCCAAAAAAAACTGATTGAGACGGGCGGAAACAAATTAAAAGCCGCCAAAGAGCTGGGAATTGCAAGAAAAACCCTCTACCGGAAAATCAAGGAGTACGGGATCTCGTAATCCTAAAAAAGGCTCTGTTGTGACTATTTGCGCTTCCAAAGAAATAAAGTGTGTTATTTTGACTCAAATGTCATTTTATTTTGAATATCAGAAATCATATCTTATTTAAAATAAATGGGATATAGATTTTACGGTTCTTGGCACTTGAATTGCATTTAATTTGACAAAATTGAAATGAACTAACAAGTGCCGATAATGAAAATTAACGATCCGGAAGGAGATTTGAAATGGCTAAGGTAATTGGAATCGATTTAGGAACAACCTTTTCGTGCATGGCCTATATGGAAGGCGGGGAGCCAAAAGTTATTCCCAACAAAGAGGGAAGCCGAACAACCCCCTCAGTTGTTGCGTTCACAAAATCCGGCGAAAGATTGGTCGGGCAGACTGCCAAGCGGCAGGCTGTCACCAATCCCGAAAACACGGTGTTCAGCGCAAAGCGCTTCATCGGGCGGAAATCCGGCGAAGTTCAGTCAGAAATCAAGCTCGTGCCGTTCAAGGTTACCGAAGGCAGCGCGGGAGACGCAAAAATT
>Ga0116177_10000522_pt1 | contig 28107 bp, 27 predicted proteins | sample AD_STIC10_MetaG_FD_89750 | JGI IMG/M metagenome (GOLD analysis project Ga0116177, IMG submission 89750) | Active sludge microbial communities of municipal wastewater-treating anaerobic digesters from USA - AD_STIC10_MetaG | ecosystem: Engineered > Bioreactor > Anaerobic > Digestate | place: USA... | reverse complement strand
GCGGAAAAACCCGGTGCCTACTGAAGCATATTATGGCGATAAATTTATCTATGACCCCAATACAGACACGTATGTGTGTCCTGCCGGAGAAACCTTAAAAACACCCGGCACTTGGTATGAGAAGAAGTATAAGCATTATGTGACGCCGGTAAAACATTATAGAACCGGTAAATGCAAAACCTGTCCGGTTCGCGAACAATGCACCACAAATCCAAACGGCCGCATTATTGAACGAAGCAAATATACCGAAGCCGCACAGGCTAATGCTGAACGAATTAAAACCCAAAAACACATCTATCAAAAGCGTCAACAAATCGTTGAACATGTCTTTGGCACCATAAAACGGCAATGGGGCTTTGATCATATACTGCTTAAAGGCCTCGAAAAAAATCACGGAGAACTCGGATTGATATATTTAACCTACAATCTGAGGAGGGTATTAAATATAATTGGCGCTAAAGAGCTCATAAACCGCCTGAAAATGGTGTATTCATCTGCATTTACCCTATCCATACCTATACGTTGTAATAGAACGGAAAAATTATACGAGCGCCTACGATTGCAATTAGGATTTTACAATGTCATGCTTGTTTTGTAACTTAGTTTTTGCACGAACTGCCGTTAGCTGCAACCCGACCGAACCCGACAGCAAGAAATGACTGAACAAGAAAAAATAGAAATTTTTAGGCAATTTGCTGACTTCAACGACAGTGAATTGAAAATAATTATGCCCTATTTTGAACACAAGAAGTTCAAGAAAAAAACGACACTTTTAGACATTGGAAAAGTATCAAACGAAGTTTTTTATTTAATCAAAGGTTGCATTAGACTTTACTGTGAAAAAGACGGAGAAGAACTTTCAACTTACTTTTTTACCGAAAATATGTTTGCTGGTTCGTATGACAGTTTTTTATCTCGAAAACCAAGCAAAGTTGCCATCGAAACTTTGGAAGAATGCGAAGTTTTAGTGCTTACGCACAAAGGACAGGAAAAGTTGTATGAGATATTTCCAAAAATGAACGAATTTATAAGAAAGGCTATTGAGCAAAGATTTGTATTGCTTCACGATTTATTTATTTCATATTTATTGAACAGTCCAGAAGAAAGATATTTAATGCTTCTCAACGAAAGACCAGAACTATTGCAACGCATCCCACAACACCAAATCGCCTCTTTTCTTGGCGTTACACGAGTTTCTTTAAGCCGAATTAGAAACCGGGTCGCAAAAAAATAAGCCTTTCAGTTATGTATCTTTTGTTATCGTTTTAGTGGTTTAAGCTAATGTAATTTTGTTCCGTAAATTTTAAATTCAAAAAAATGGAACATCGAAAAGATATTATCAATCCAAGCCCGATTTATGAAAATGTAACCACTACTGTAAAACTAAAAGGGAAAGATGTAAAAATTCACGGTTTGTGTGTTGGAACAGTAGCCGTAAAAACCACTTTCAAAACTAAGAGAGGAAATGGCTTTTTATCAAAAATTAATATTTTGCTTGCCAAATATTATACAGAATATATGCCTATTTGGGTTTGGGTAATTGAGCATCCTGAAGGATTGATTATTGTGGATACAGGGGAAAATTCAGATAGTATGGAGGTTGACAAATATTTGAGCAAGGAAAGTTGGTATGCCCGTTATCAATTCAAAAACGCTTGTACTGTTAAAATCGGCAGAGAAAGTGAAATTAATAAACAACTTCAAAAAATAAATCTGAAACCCGAAGATGTAAAATTAGTTGTGCTTACACATATGTATTTGGATCATATTGACGGATTAAAATATTTTCCTAAACAAGAAATAATGGTTGGTGATTTTGAATATATTCATCCCGATAATGTGTTTAAAAGCATTTTGCCAAGTTGGTTCAAACCTAATAAGCTAATATATAAAGCAGATAAAATTGAAGTGTTTAATGAAGCATTCCCGATAACACAAGCTGAAGATTTGCTTTATGTGCCAACACCAGGTCACACATTGGGACACAGTTCATTGATATTTAAAACTGAAGATTTTGATATTATTTTTGCGGGAGATTCATCTTACGACCAACAACAAGTATTAAGTGGGGAATTGCCAGGAGCAAATACTGATTACATAAAAACCGCAGAAACTTATCAGAAACTTTTAGCCTACGCCAAACTTCGGAAATCAATTTATTTGCCAACACACGATGCTAATTCAGGACAGCGTCTGTTAAACAAGTCATTTCTAATTTAAACTTAAAGCATAAAAACGGGCAGCAGCTAACAAGGTATTGGCCATTTTAGGGACGACCAAATGACACTAGAAGAACATATAGGTAATTTACCAAAAAACAAGCGTTGTGACATTGCAGTCCGTTTGACAAGGTTGGCTTTGCCAATTTGGGACAAATACGCTGAAAAAAACGAACTGACTTATCGTGACACGGTCGTTGGACTTCAACATTCGGTAAACAGAGCCCTACTGAAGAACACAATAGACGCAGTCGAGAAATATATTTCGACAAATTTCATTGGCAAAGCAATTATCAAAAACACTGCCCTCTTATCTTTAAGTAGACAGTTTTCTGACCCTATTGTGGCGTTGCAAGACCTTGACTGGAAATTGCCGTACGAAGTAGAACGAACTTTTTATTCAGTTTACAATCTTTTGGACTCAACCCTTGGCAAGGAAAAGACGGCGTTTTATGAGAAAACAATTTACGTAACTATTAATCAGGCAATAGACGCACTATCAAGTTCAAATTTAATGAACGAAAAAGAAATAAGGGAAATACTTTATGGCAATAAAAGCGGTTTATAACAACACCTATCTCAAAGTGGCGTTTCAATGGTTAAATCAAGCTTTATGCAGCTATCATAGTTTCTGCTTGGTTGACACTGAAGTGCTCCTAAATCGCCAACTTCTTGTAGCCCGAAACCATTATAAACCACTGTATCACAACCAAAGTTCAACAATATGAAAAAAGCAATCTCAATAATAACCCTTGTTTTATTTTCATTCTCGACCTATTCCCAGACAACGGCTCAGGAATCTGAAAAAATTGCGACCTTCTGTAAAGTATGGGGGTTTCTTAAATATTATCATCCGACCGTTGCGAAGGGAAAACTTGACTGGGATAATGAATTTACAACCCGGATTAAAGTGGTGTCTGCCTTAAATACAAAACAAGAAATTAATGATTATTATTCAGAATGGATCAATAGTTTAGGCAAAGTAAATGCTTGCAAAAAATGTAATAATGAAATCCCGGATAGTCTTCAGTTTAACCTGGATTTAGCCTGGTTAAGCGATTCCACTGTCTTCACACAAACCTTGATAGATCAACTTCAATTCATTCAGCATAACAGAAATCAAGACGACAATTACTACGTCCAACAATACAAATTTGTGGGAAACACCAAATATGATAATGAGAAGCCTTATGTAGACTCTATTTATCCTTCATACGAAATGCGTTTATTGGGCCTGTCTCGTTATTGGAATATTATTAATTATTTCTTCCCGTATAAATATAGGATCGGACAAAGCTGGGATGAAGTGCTTGTTGACATGATTCCAAAGTTTAAGGATGCAAGTGATACTATTGCTTATCACCTTGCGATGCTCGAATTGACCGCTAAAATACATGACAGCCATGCTGCGTTTAATACTAAATACACGAATCAATATTTTGGTGAACGGTGGGCGCCTTTCAGATTTAAGATCATTGATAACAAAGCAATAGTTACCGGCTTTTATAATGATTCATTATGTAAAATAAATGACATTCAGTATGGTGATGTTTTTTTAAAAGTGGGCAATGCGACTATTGAAGACATCATCAAGGAGAATTCAACATATATTGGTGCATCCAACGAAGCGACTAAATTGCGTAATATGTACTATGTCATTTTTAACGGAAAGACAGATTCGGTTACTGTGACTTTTGAAAGGAATGGTGTGATTGGAGAAAAAACTTTATACAGATACCCCTTCAAGGATTTTGCATTTAGTTGGTCTGGCGTTGATAAAAAGGACACCTGCAAAATATTAGAAGGAAATATCGGATATGTTGACTTGGGACTTCTGCAACCAAAGCAAACGGAAGCGTATTTGAATAAACTGAAGAATACCAAAGCGATAATATTTGATGTAAGAAATTATCCAAATGGAACGATGTATAACATTGCTTACTTCCTGAATCCAGACAAAAAACCATTTGCGAAGTTCACTTATCCAGATATGTCATATCCGGGTGTTTTTCAATACACAGCTCCATATTCTTGTGGGGCGAAGAATGATTCACCTTATGCTGGAAAGGTTGTTTTACTTTTTAACGAAACTTCACAGAGTCACGCAGAATTTACTTTAATGGCTTTACAAACTGCCCCCAATGTTATAGGTGTCGGCAGTCAGACAGCAGGTGCAGATGGAAATGTATCATTGATTACCTTTCCGGGAAATTACCAAACGTATATGACAGGTATTGGTGTTTACTATCCTGATGGCAAAGAAACCCAAAGGATTGGCATTGTTCCAGACGTTGAAGTTAAGCCGACTATTGAAGGACTTAGATTGAAAAGGGATGAAGTATTGGAAAAGGCTATTGAAATAATCTATGAGAACTAAAAAGGCAAATTACAACACCTACCAAAAAGTATCGGTTGAGTAGCAGCAAATCATATAAAAACATGCATAAAATACTCCAACTGATCATCTGTGTTTGCTTCATCCACGCCGCACAATCACAAACTGCGGTTTGGGGTTTATATCAATTTGCATTTTCGAATAACAGCACACTAGACCTCAGGCCGGATTCAACCTATATATTCCAATCATTTCCCCGCTGCGGTTTAGTTGAAAATGGTATTGACTCAGGAACATTTGAAATTAATGTCGACACGATTACTTTGTATTCCAATACATCCAATACAGCGCCTCAGAGATATCTATACATTTCAAGGCAACTCAGCCATCCCGCCTCAAGCGCATTTTTCCCGATTGGAACAATTGCTGATATACATACAAAAGACAGCCTGATCCCTGATTCACATATTGGACGTATCTCCGATTATCAAGTGCTGTCGTATAGCGATTGCTCAAAATTAAAAGGGTATTACAGCAATGGTAAAACACAATTTGAAACCCAGGTGATTGACAAATACATCATTACAACGAAGTATTATCCTACGGGACAAGTGCAAGAAATAACACGCTATAAAAAGACCAAAAAAACAGGCGACTGGCTCTACTTCAACGAATCCGGCGCAATAACCAAAATCGAAACTTACAAACACAACAAACTAAAAAAGACGGTGCAATAAACACAAACCCCACTTACCAAACTCTCCTCCACCGCACGGCAAACCTCACTTTCACATTTGCATTATCATCCCGAGTACTCGTGACTCCGATGCACTGCATCGGTTATCAATCAAATCTGTATTCATCAGCTAATTGGCACATCGGCTAATCGGCTAATCACTTTCACACTTGCATTTCACGTCGACACGTCGGAACGTCGACACGTCGACACCTCTGTCTTTTATCAGCATCCTCCTGCCTCACCCCCCGCCCCACCCCTCCTCCGTCGGTGCGGCAGGCTCTCCATTCGTGCCTCATAGAGAGGGAGCTTATTTTTTGATACTAATGGAATAATGGGTTGAATCGTAAGTCATCGGTGAAATATTGTGTTTCACACACCACACGCTCCCTTCGAATCTCGATGTTACGGTATTTGATTGTTCTACCTCGGCTAATTGGCACATCGGCTAATCGGCTAATCATTTTCACACTTGCATTCCATCCCGAGTAATCGGAACTCCGCTGCATTCCATCCCGAGTACTCGGGACTCCGCTGCGCTACGTCGGCTAATTTTATCTGCATTTCATTTTCACACTTCCACACGCAAATCCGCCGCACAGCGGACCTCACTTGCATATTTGCATTCCATCCCGAGTACTCGGGACTCCGCTGCGCTACGTCGGCTAATTTTATCTGCATTTCATTTTCACACTTCCACACACAAATCCGCCGCACGGCGGACCTCACTTGCACATTTGCATTTCACGTCCGCACGTCAACACCTCCGCACGTCCGCACTCCAGTCTTTTATCAACATCACCCGCCCTCTCCCACACACATCATTATTCAAAATATCCCCCAAAATCCTACCTGCGTTTAATTAAACAAACCATTGTATATTTATTGTTTCTTTATCCTTAATCACTCAGCACATTATATGCTCCATGCGAATCATGCCAATTAAATTTCAAATACACTTGAGCATCTATATGCTTATCTGTTTGCTTGTGATTACACACATAGGCTTTGCACAACCAACAGATAACTACGAAACCATTGGCGATTCCCTGGTTCAAACCGGCAATGCAGAGGCGCTGGTAACATATTTCGAGAACGAATTAAAGTCGCATCCCAATGATGAATCCATATTGCGTTGGTTGGGGTTTGGGCATTTGGCGTTGAATAATCTGGATAAGGCAGAGGCGTTTTATATGCAGGCATTGCAAGTAAATCCCGCCTGCGCGAGATGTTATAAAAATATCGGCTGGGTATATTTCAATAGGGGCGACACTAAACTCGCCCTGCAAAATTTTGATAAAGCCGTTGCGCTTGATCCTAAGGATGTTTATATACTTGCCGACCGTGCCAACATGCTGGAAATGTTGGGCGATGAGTTTGGTGCACTGCGTGATTATGATAAGACAATTCAATTAGACCCGCAAAATCCTGAACTCTATAATATGCGGGGCGAATATAACGACCGGTTCGGCTATACATCTCTTGCCCTGAATGATTATTCGAAGGCGATTCAATTAAACCCGCAATTTCAGTTAGCATATTTTAATCGCGCAAACGACTATTTTTCACTCAACAGGTTAACCGAAGCGCTAACGGATATTAATATCGCCATTTCAATTGATAGTGCTAATTATTTATGCTATTCAGGTAGAGGAGCCATTTTAGAAATGATGGGCGAAAAGCAAAAAGCCATGGATGATTATAATAAGGCGATAACTATTAATCCCGATGATCCATACAGCTATTTGAATCGCGCCCGATTATTCTATCAGATGGAAGAACTCGATGCCGCCTGCACCGATTACACGAAACTTAAACTCGATGTCGACAAGGGCCTGATTACCGACCCGGCGGTTATGGATGAAATCAAAGGTGCATTGCCTGATTTTTGTGATAGCACAAGGGCTAGTTATTATTATCAAAGAGGAGTTGCTTATTATAATCTAGAGCAATATCAAAAAGCAGTTGATATATATAAAATAGGGTTAACCTATTTTCCGAATAATGCGATTTCACAATCATTCCTGGGCAATGCATATATGGCGCTCAACCAGTATCAACTCGCGCTGGAATATTATTACCTCGCACTGGAGAACATCGCATCCATCCGGCAGGAGGTAGAACTCAACCCAAGATTTAAACAAGCTACGCGACAGGAAATAGACATGTTTTACAATGGCACGATTGCTTCTACTTATGCCAGTATGGCGGAATGTCTGATTAATCTGGGACAACTGGATGAGGCGCTGTTGAAAATAAACAAAGCCATAGAATCCGCACCGCAACTAGATGAAATTGGTGTGCAGGCTTTTTATAATACCAGAGGGTATATTTACCTGCTGAAAGGCGACTATAATCCGGCTATCGCTGATTTTGATAAAACCATATCAATAGACCCGACGTTTACCCTCGCTTATGTGAATCGTGCCGTTGCAAAAGTAAGTTTAGCTGAACAGATAAAGATTAAATCTTTTTCACTTAGTAGTGAAATCAATACACAACCCATTCAATTGAGTTGGGATATTCCATCAAAATCATCCATTAAAAATTCAGAAATCAAATTGTTGTCGGCGCTTGCCGATTGTAATACAGCAATTGAATTGGATCCAAAATTGGGATATGGGTATTATATACGCGGACAAATAAAATTAATGCTGCATTACGAAGATAATTGCACCGATTTATACCTGGCAAAAGATTTGGGCATGGTTATAGAGAAAGAATTATTTAAGCAGTGTGATGAATAAAGCCCACAAAAATTTTCGAACACATTAAATACCAGTTAGAAGTCATGGTGATATTGAATTATGAATGGACTGCGTCTGAATAAACAAACTCATGGTTGCATTAAAAATATACACGCATTTCAAATGAACATCGCATTACAAATCACGCACTATATCAACAGTTTACCTGCGGCTAAAAGTGGCGAAATGCTTGCCTTACACAACCGTATACTGCAATTATTACCTGATGCCCGCTTGTGGTTTCTGGATGGTAAAGATGCATCTGGTAAAGTCGTTTCAAATCCCAATATTGGTTACGGCATGCAGAAAATGCAATATGCTGATGGAAAAACAAAAGACTTCTATCAGATTGGATTGAGTGCAAATACAACCGGTATTTCTGTGTATATCATGGGGTTAGCAAACAAAAAATACTTACCCGAAACATATGGACAAACCATAGGCAAAGCGAGTGTTACAGGATATTGCATTAAATTTAAATCGTTGAAAGATATTGATCTACAAGTGTTGGAATCAGCAATTTTAGACGGTATAAAACAAATACACGAATAAACCGACACATACGGAATTAATACATGCAAGTTGCATTATAACCTACTACTTAATAGAGCACTAACCACCACTCGAAACTCCGCTACGCTACGCCGGCTATCAATCAAATCTGTGTTCATCAGCTAATCCCGAGTACTCGGGACTCCGCTGCGCTGCGTCGGCTAATTGGCACATCGGCTAATCATTTGCACACTTGCATTCTATCGGCTAATCCCGAGTACTCGGGACTCCGCTGCGCTACGTCGGCTAATCATCACATCTGCATTCATCGGCTAATCGGCTAATTGGCTAATTGGCTAATCAGAAAACCCTCTCTTAGAATTAGAATTCTATTATCAGGCAGCATAGTCTTTTCCGCCCGCAAAACCCTCCTCTCCCGCTATCCGCTGCAACTCCTCGCCGCCCGTTGGTTGGCTGTGGGGTTTTCGCTTCTATCGGGGCTGAGAGAAAAAGTTGCGTTACGTTTGGCCTTTTGTGACATGGTAATTGACTGGCAAAGTTTACTTGAACAAGCCGAACAGTCCAAATACCAATGCCCTGGTATTTCTTTCCCGCATTATTTTGTGACATTGCAAGACCAACGACTTTCCGTGAATGGAATGCCCAAACACAATGCTATATTTGTTATATCCAACCCAGAAAACACGATGAAACACATCCAACTCTATCCGAATATAACCCGAAACAATTATATCATTTGCCTTAGCTATACAGCCTATGATCATCCGTTTGAAATTACCTCAGCTACAGAAGCAGGGATACTACCGGCAATAATCACAGAGGACAATGATCCGCAAGGTAGCGGGGGAGATTTTCCTAATGGTATCCTTACTGCACTTCCGTATACACTAGGGTATTTTAAAGTTCCAATCTATCCTGTTGAAGACCCGTTTAAAACAACAAATAACTCCGATCCATATCAATTAGAAATTTACCCAAATCCTTCTGCAATTACAATACAGGTAATGCACAACGGAATTTCGGTAAATTTTGATGAACTGCTGCAGATCACAATCCTGGATATGGAAGGAGACATGATTCAGACTACACAAATAAATCTGAATGAAACACTGGATAATTCTCATCTTGCAGCTGGATGTTATTTAATTAAGATCACGGATAAAAATCAAACATCCTATAACAAAAAACTCATTAAAACAAAATAAGAAATGAAAAAAAGCAGGAAAAGTTCTTATACCTTTTCTTTAAGCGCTTATGCAGCTGTTGCTGTCAGTTTCCTGCACACAAAGGAAACTGACAGCCAGGTTGTTTACATTGATATTGATCCGGATATAATATTAGATGAAGCGCTTGAAAGCACAGGCCTTGACATTGACAATAACGGAACCATTGACTTTGCATTATTAAATTCATCATTTACATTTTTCAGCGAGAGTTTTTCTTCATATTTTACGAGGCAGGATATTCTTGCAGGGCCTTATATTCCCGGAAATGCAATTGCAGGAATCTCCGAGTATTTTTCATCTCCATATGGTGGAGGTTTTACACTTTATTACCCTTTTGCGTTATCACAAGGAAGTATAATTAATAATGTGTTATCATGGCAGAATAATGGTCAACAGATAATGGGTATCAGAACATTTGTCAACTACGCAATGCCTAACACATGGCAATGTGCAAATTGTTATTGGTATGGATATTTCAATCCAGAAACAATTGACCGTTTTCTAGGCATTCGATTTATAGGTGATTTCGGGGAAAACCATTATGGATGGATCCGCTGTGATGTTAAAGATGAAGGCCGGACATTGGTGATTAAGGATTATGCGTACGAAACTCAACCCGATAATGCAATACTTGCCGGCGACACATTGCATTATGTTGATATAATTCAATCTGAGAACGATATAGGTGCAACAATTTATAGCTTTGGATTTAATATTTATGTTTACCTGAATGACACAAAAGGGATGTTACTGAAAATTCATGATATAAATGGAAAAGAATTGATAAATAAAAATTTATTTGAGGACAATACAATAATAAATATGAATGGTTATGCGACCGGCTTTTATATTTTAACTTTAAATTATAACCATCAGACATGTGCACAAATGATCATGCTTTATTAGCTCCAGATAAACCACTGGCTATAACATGAGGTTTGCAAAATTTGTTTTTGTGGGGGTGACAATATAATTCGAAGTTTATTTTGTTTAATAAGCTTTGAATTATAAGTTATATTTTCGTTCTCAAACCCCACAAAAACAAACTTCGCAAACCCCCGGCCGTTAAACGCAACCCCAACACACGTCCAATTATCAAAAATAAATAGAAAAAATTATAAAGCATTTCGACAAATACTTGCCACTTTGTGGAAGCGAAAAAGAAGAGATACTATATTACAAAAATGGATACTTAAAAAGAAAAGTTGTAACTGTCACGCTTTCACAGAATGAATGCCTAACCCTTTGTACTTTTTATCATGAAACCGGATTTATTTCATCACAAGGATTTAATGATCTGAATGGGAAGACTAGATTGTGGGAGTATTTTGACGCTGACGGTGTTAAAATTATGGAGGAAATCTATGAAGACGGAAAACTCATTTCAAACAAAAATTATTTAAGTATGGATAAATACGAGGAATAACAAGGCATCTGACGCCGATCGACATCATCGGTAAGAGAAAGAAAAAGTAATTATACTTGATTGCGGAGTTCAAAAGTCATCGAGCAGCACATATACATCTGTAATATTATTCCCTACCATCGTCACAACACCCAGCCTATTAACACATATGAATGACCCGCAAGAATCAATTATCATACCGACTAGCAAAAAAAATATTGTAGTCATACTGTTGGGTTCAATACTATTTATAGTTATCGGTATTCTGATGTTTAAGGCAGAACCAAGTAGAAAATACCCTTCCGCATATTTACATACTTGGGGCTCGATTGGGATAGCCTTCTTCAGCCTGGCAGCCTTGTATTGCGTGAAGAAGTTACTGGACAATAAACCGGGACTTATTATAGACAAAAATGGAATCTGGAATAATACATCCATTATTTCCAAACATACTATACACTGGCATGAACTGAGTGGTGTGGGTTTGACAAAAATTGGTAAAGAAAAAATTCTGTTTCTCTACTTTAAAGACGACGATGGCTTTATCCGGAAATTCAATTTCTTTGAACGCTTCCTCATGAAACTGAACGTATCAATGTACGAATCGCCGATAGGAATCTCAACAAGATCAGTAAAGTATGACATTGAAAAATTACACCGACAAATACAATACAGAATAAAAAACTGGGCAGAATAGCAACTTTTCAATAAACAAGATTTCACGCTCCAAAGACGTTTCCAATAGCCGTAATCCCGTTCTTCGAATAAGCCTTGTGGCTAGCCCAGTCGCAACAATTCTGCAAAACGTTGTACCTTTCACACTTGCGCCGTCAATAACAGGACCACCACTCAATAACTTTACATCCCACATCGTTAATTAGCAAAACCCCGCCCGCATGCTCCCCGCCGCTCAACCCCGCCTCTCTATCATAATAAAAACAACAAGCCTGCTTACCCTGGCCTTGATGCTTAGCTCATGCGCCCGCCGCCAACCCGACGAAGTCCAACACGCCATCTACTATTGGAAATCCGCCGATTATATGTCGGATACAGAGGAGGCGTATGTCGATTCGCTGCAAATTACAAAGCTGTATATGAAGTTTTTTGAAGTGAATTACAGTGCCGAACTCAGCAATTATCCTGAATCAAAAATGGATTGGTGGCGTGCGGATATACCGGATAATATCCAGGAAGTAGTGCCAATCGTTTACCTGCGCAATGTGGTGTTTTTGAAATCGACAAAGGAAGAGCTGGATAATCTGGCTGATAACGTGTATTTCCTGATTAATAAATTTGCCGACGATAAATTCAGGGGGCGTATCACGGTTAATGAAATGCAAATGGACTGCGATTGGACCCCGACATCAAAAGATAATTATTTTTATTTCCTCGAAAAACTTAAGGCAATTTCAGGGAAACATATCAGTTGCACTTTACGGTTGTATCCATATAAATATAGGGAAACCATGGGCATTCCGCCGGTCGACAAAGTGACGCTCATGTGTTATAACCTGCTGAATCCGTTTGAAAACCCAAACAAAGTTTCTATTCTCGACACGGAAGAACTGGAAGCGTATCTGCGCGCAACAAAACAATATCCGATACATATAGATGTGGTGCTGCCGGTATATTCCTGGGCGCAGGTGTATCACAACGAAAAATTCTCTGAAGTGATGTATCCCGATACCACGCAATTTCAAAATTTCTGGAATCGCGATAAACCTTTATGGTATACCATTACACAGGATACCATCATCGATAATGTGTACCTCCGCGAAGGCGATAAAATCAAATATGAAGAAATAAGTGAAGAAACTTTACAACGCGCCATAACCATTCTAAAAAAATATATCGACTTCGACGATCAAACAACCGTTGCACTGTATCATCTCGATGAAACCCAACTAAAACATTACTCCTATGAAGACCTATCTTCTTTTTATAGTCGTTTTAGCGAGTAAGACCCTCAACGCCTGTGGCTTTTATCCCTATGGGGAAGAAGTGCGCTATATGTTTTTTAATCCGAACCTATATGGTCTCGACTATTATAACGACTTTTTTTATTCAGCTAACAATTTCTATTGGTCGGAGGAAATTGACTTCACCGTGCGAAAAATAAATGCCGATCCCAACACCATGCTTTGGTATCAGTATTGCCAAAAACAGGTGGATACATTCGATATCCAAATAGCAGTGTATGATTTACGTGCGGATGATATACAGCCGAATTGGGATAATGACATGGTGCAATACCTCTTTCAAAAAAAGGATACGGCAGCCATTCAATATCTGCAGTTTGCAAAAAATTGTGAGCATTTAAATTCCACGAATCGTACACTTTGGGAACGAAATACCGACGCGCTCGATTTCAAGCGTCTGGAAATGATAAAAATTGCCCGCACGCGCTCTAAACAGATATCGAATACACAATTAAAAAGACGATATGCTTTCCTCGCGATCCGATTAGCTTATTATGCCGGCGAACCGGAAATCATACAATCCGTTTTCAATACCTATTTCGAAAATAAAGCCGAAAAAGATATCCTCTATTACTGGAGTGTATATTTTAAAAGTTTCCAGGAAAAAGATAAAGCTTATCGAAGCTTCCTGATGGCACAAGTGTTTGCACATGCGCCCGATAAAAGACCAACCGCGCACCTGCTCTATAACAACAAACTGTCGGTTGACGAGATACTCGCCTATGCCACTACTGCGGAAGAAACAGCAAACGTGTATCTGCTTGCTGCTGTTCAAAAATATGATCCCGCCTTGTCCTATATGCAAGCCGTTTATGCCAACAATCCCACAACGGATGGTCTGGCTTTTTTATTGATGCGTGAAATCAGCAAAATTGAAGATTACGTATATACCCCGTATTACACCATGTTCGAACCATCGGTGCCCCGTCGCCGAAATTATAATGAGTACCCCTCCATTTCAGTCATCTTAAACCGTTCAGAAAAGGACAGGGCCTATGCGCAGGAGGTGTTGCATTTTGTGCAATCCGTTAATCTGAAAAAAGTGTCCAATCCCATTTTTTGGAAGAGTGCACAGGCTTATTTGCAATTGATTACGCGCAATTATACCGCTTGCATAAGCACCATTAATCAATTGGAAAAGAGCACACTATCTGATGAACAACGCAATCAACTGCAGATGATCAAAGCGCTGGCACTTACGGCAAAGCAGAAAAAAGATGCCGCCATTATTCCGGCGGAAATACAAAACACGATTCTGGCCAATCAGCGTAACGTGCAATTTATTTTTGCCTTAAGTAAAGAATTAGAATATCTGAATAACACCACCGATGCCGCCCTGCTCCTAACAGCCATTACCCCACCCTGGAACGAAAGAACAGAATATATAGGCCAGGATGAACGCCAGAGCAGAAATTATATGTCCTGGAAATCCAAAAAGAACAAGGTGCGCACCCTCACCGATTTTTTTTCTGAAGGATTTGATTACATTGATGCCGTTTATACACCTGAACAAATTGAGAGCATAATTGAAAAATTGAAACAGCAGACTGACGCGACCGATGCCTTCTCTGTTTTTTTGTTGAAGGGATTAAGTCAACAAACACCCCGACTCTATGATTTATTGGGAACCAAATACATCCGTCAAAATAAACTAGACAGCGCACTGAACGCCTATGCGCAAATAGAAAATAAATATTGGTCGCGCAACTACACTTTATGGGATGATTTGCCTAAGAATTTTGACAAAAATCCATTCTATCATATTAAGTACACGCCACAGTTTATCGAAATGCACGACACCATTCGATTAAACAAATACACTATTACGGCAAAGCTGATTGAATATCTGCACAAAGCAGAAAATCCGGCCGAACCCGATCGCGATTATTATTATTTTTTGGTAGCCAATGCCTATTACAATATGGGCATTAACGGCTACACCTGGATGATGCGGCGCATGGATGGCTACACCTTATATTCAACCGTTTTCGAAGACGACGCCGAATTTCGCACCACACGATTGGCCAAACACTATTATTTACAAGCAAAAGAACACGCCCAAACCGACAAATTCGAGGCGCTATGCGTATTGATGTCGCTACGCAGTGAAGAAAACGAACGCACCTACCAAGACATCATCCACGACCGAGAACACGAACCCGGCTTATACAACAAAGCCGCCTTCTACAAACACTACAACACCCTCCTCACCCACTATCCCGCTTACGCCAACGACCTCCTCTCCAACTGCGAAAATTTGGATATGTATTTTGATGCGAGGAGATAAATCTATACAATAAGCCTTAAGCAAATAATCAGCGAATAACTTCGCAGCAGGATATTTTCCCACCGCATCAGCTGGCTCGCCCGCTATTCGCTGCAACTCCTCGCCGCCCGTTGGTTGGCTGCGTGGTTTGCGCTTCTATCGATGCAGGGAGGAAATTTATTGTCACGCTGAAGGCATTTTGTGACAGGGCAAGACAGTCAAAAATGATAATAAACCTTGCTAAAACACAAGAGTAGTAGATGTTTCAAGACTTCTAGGAAAAATTTTTGTGATAAAGCTAGAATAACGACTTTCTGTGAATGGAGAGTAGAAGCTATGTATTATATTTGTTATACCCAAAAAAATCAGAAAACAACATGAATAACCCCAAATAAAGCCAAAAACAACTCGAGACAGTTCAAATATTTATTGCGAATAAACCGACCAATTTAATGGGATTGGCGCTATTGGGTGGCGTATCTAATGAAGTTATAGGACATTTTAAAAAAAGAAAAACATGAGATATAAAATACCGAACATATCAGCGAGCTTAGATTTAAATGAGAATCTTAAGAATATTGATAAAATAATTGACAACCTAAATAAACGGCGAGATAATGGCCTTGATAAGGATCTTGAAGAAAGACTTAAAAAACATTTGCTTATTTCCTCAGTTTACAATTCAAATGCAATAGAAGGGAACAAATTGTCATTAAGAGAAACAGAAATTATCCTAAATGGAATGGTTGTTAATGAAAGACCCCTGAAGGATGAAATTGAGGCAAGATCATTGGCAAATGCAACTGAATATCTGTATAGACTAATTGATGGTAGAGAACCGCTAACTCAACGGACTTTACTTGAACTTCATAATCTATTAATGAATAATATTCCAAATATCGAAGGCGGAAAATTTAGGACAGAGGAAGTTTCAATAAAAAATTCTGAGCATAAACCAATTTACTGGACTGATGTTCCATCTGAAGTGGACGAACTTTTCAAATGGATGAACAGAAATATGCACAAGTACAGTCCGATTATAATGTGCTCAATTCTTCATCATTGGCTAGCATGGATTCATCCATTTAGTGATGGTAATGGCAGGGTTTCAAGACTTTTTTCAAATTTCTTCCTTCTTCAAAAAGGGTTTCCTGAAATTGTGGTGAAAATTGGTGACAGAGATAGATATTACAACGCACTTATCGAGGCCGACAATGGCGATATAACAAACTTAGTTGAACTTTTCTCGGACAAAATAAGGCAGACTGTAAATGTTTATGAGGAATTCTTAAATGAACATGAAAGGCAATTGCAATGGCAAAGAAAATACAAGCAGATTGGAACTGAGGAGTATTCAAAAGCAAAAGAGACCTTTAGTTATGAATATGAAGTTTGGCAAAATCAAATAAATGTTTTTAAAGCATTGTTTCTAAAAAATATTAGTAGCCTAAGTGAATTGCTTCCTCTTATTACGTTTTATACAAAGGAATACGACATCCTTTCTTATAGTCAATATTTGGACATAATGGAAGACAGAAAGGTCTCCAATACTTGGTATATTGTATTGTCAATTCATAATAAAGAGAATGATAAGAGTATGGGCTTTGTTTTCTTTTTCGAAAGATTTCGGCCAACTGGGAAAGCAGATATAGTAGAAAAGTCAACCAAAAAGCGGCCCCCAAATATTAAACTATTTGTTACAGCTAGAAAGGACCAGCAATCTATCCGGCTAGATCGGTGTGTTGATTTGGTTAATGTCGGAACTCACGGAGATCAACTTTCCTTCGGTGTCCATAACAGAAATTGGGATCCGAAACTAAAAGACAAAAACAGCCAAGCATCAATTATCACTATAAAGGAAAATCCAAGTAAAATAATAAGAGCATTTCTTGACCAAATTTTGTTTAACTATTTTGACGTTGGAAAAAAACGTCCCATAACAAAATCTACTCGCAAGTAGGGTTTTCATGGTTAAATGAAGTTTTATACTTTTATCGAAGTTACTGTTTGACCGACAACGAGTCGCATCGAAACCGCAACCGCAACCCGCAAGTAGCTTCCAACCTATATAGGTCATGTCATAACGACAGTGGAAACATTAAACATTATTGCCCAAAATCGACACGATAAGGAATAAGATATAGCCGTGTTTGCCATACTTTGCGTAGCAAAGGTAAAGCAACTCCATCCTTAGGCTATTTGAACTTTCTTCACATTTGATTTTGCCCTACCCGCCAGAATCGCTATTTTGCAACCCAAATTTAACAAAACAAAAAAATGACTGAATTCAAAATTACAACAATTGATAAAGGGGCGTCAACAGAAATTACAAAAGAGAAATTTGCACTTGACCAACACGGAATTACAGAATGGTTGAAAAGCAAAAGTATTATTACTGACAACGAAATCCTTTCTAATTTCCATGACATCATGCCATGGACAAGGACAGGTGGAGAAACCTTTGGCACCACATTTGAGTTCAGCACAAACAAACAAACAAAACTAATTTTAATCAAAGCAATTGCTACAACAACTCCAGATAAAAGCATGAATGATTGGGCAAGGAGAAGAGAAATCCTAAAACGAAACGGTATAACTGTTTCTTTTTGGTATCATCATTCTGCAGCTTTAATCATTGAGGATTTCTATCCAAGGACCTCAGCCAAGGTATCCTTTGATAAGATTCTTAAAATCGGGCACCGACTTGACCAACTTGGCTTTTACACTCTCAAGTTTACTGAGGACATAAGAGCAGATAATATCGGCAATCCTTATTACGTTGACTTTGGTTTTGACTTAGGTGAACCTTCTGACAACACCAAGACCACCGCAAAAGAATATTTGTTAAAGCAATATCCCGAAAAAGAGGCAATAATTATTCAATTTTACAAGGAAAAGTTGCATTAAAATCAACGATTAGGCCTATCTTTGCGACATAATATAATTTAAGAACTTTATAATACAATGGCACTAACTGACAACTTGACAACAATTATCTCTGAAAATATAAGGAAAGCTCAACGAGAAGAAATCTTTTTTGAAGAAATTTATAACAACCCAAATTTGCCGATTGGCAACAACGAGTTTCTGTTTTTCATCAAGCCTGAAATAACAGTTCCTTCAAAAAGCATTCGTCTTGAAAATATTTTAAACTTAGTTCGAGAGAAGATTAAAGAATTTGGATTAAGCATTCACAATGTGAAAATACTTTCTGCAAAGTATCTTGAGCAATACAACATCATTGCACAGCATTATGGAGTGATAAATAAGATTTCCTCAAACGCTGTGCAGAACATATCTGATCATGCAAAGGAAAAATTCAAAGAAATTTACGGCAAATCCGTTAATGAAGTTAAAGTTTTAGGCGGTTTAGAATTACTAGAGCAATACCCAAACTTCAACGCCTACGTGGCAGATTATCTTTGGCAAAATTTAGAGAATAAAAAGTTGGCGGGTGGCACATATTGCGAAATGATAAAAGTTGATGACGAAACTATTTACCTAATTAATGGTTTTCACCCAAGACAACTTAAGCACTTTACAGAAAAAGGCAGAAGTATTGCCGTAATGACACTTTCTGGAGACCTGTCATGGAGTGATGCAAGAAATAATTTCATCGGCGCTACAAATCCCTCCAATGCAAACAAGGGAAGTTTGAGGAGAGAATTCTTAGATAATAAAGCCGCTTTAGGATTATCAGAAGTTTCGCAAGGTGTAAACGGAGTTCATCTATCGGCTGGTCCTGTGGAGGCCTTAATTGAATTAAAAAGGTACAATTCGAATTTTGCAGTTCCAAACGGAATAAAAGATTTCTCCGAATTTAGTTTCGGTAAAATATTGAAAGAAAACTTTGGCCAAGAATTTGATAAGATTGTTGAAAATTCTAATGTACACATTAATGGCAGGTCCATATCTATTTTTGATTTAACAGAGGAAAAGAATAGCCTTGAAGTTATAGATTTATTAAAATCCGTTATTTAGCAAATTGCCAACTATGAATGAACAGGTTTTAATTAGGGAGGCGACAATCGAAGACGCTCAATTCCTTTCGGAATTGATGGAAAACACTTTAAATACTTATTACACAGAAGATCATAAAGAGAAAGCTTTAAAAATCCTTGATGCTCACTTAAACAAAACAGATAAAAATTTTGGATTGTTGACCTTGGAACAAAAAGTTTTTATTATAACTTTAAACGGGATTCAAATTGGAATGGCCGACCTTGTTACCAAGCGTCAGAATACATTCAAGATAAGTCCAATAATTATTAAATCTGAATTTAGAAATAAAGGATATGGCACCTTACTTTTTGATTACATTGAAAAATACGTCAACAGCAAAAATGGTCGACAAATATTTTGCACCGTCTCCGAAGAAAGCGGCAGAACTTTGAATTTCTTTTTTAAAAACAACTTTAGTGTTGCGGGGAAATGTATTGGCTATCATAAGAAAAATGTGACTGAGTTTCTTCTTTATAAAGATTTACATTTTTACGAACAAGAAAAAACAATAAGAGGTAATTATCATATAGTTTTAGCAGAGGAAAAAGATAAGGAGCTTGTAACTGCTGCATTTGGTAAATATTTTTCTAATATAGTGGAATCTATTGATGAAAAATTGTATGAAAAATTGTTTAAGACAACTAACAATTCTAAAAAGAATGAAATTTACATTTCTGCAACTAAAGATTCCGAAATAGTGGGTTTAGCTGTAGCTTCAAAAAAGAAAAGTGGGATAATAAAAGTTTTACCAATAATTCATCAAGACCAAGAAGTGTTTTCACAACTTATTCAATTTTTACCAGCGACATTTCTGGGTAGAGGTTTTCGGAAAATTTACCTTCAAACATTTACCGATGCTTCCAATGTTATTTTGCTTCAAAAATTTCAGTGGACTTTAGAAGGTGTGTTACCTAACTCCTATAAAGACAATTCAGTCACATTGCTTTGGACAAAAGAATTAGTATAGGAATGACGCTATTTAAACGAAAAATTAAAACAGACAGTAACGACGCTAATAAGCAGCCCAAGTCGTTTCTTTTTGCCACCTCTGACAATAAAAGAAGGTCACATTATCAAATCCAATCTTTTGATTTAAACCTTTGGCACTTAAACGAAGAAGAAACGAATATTGATGTTGGATTAAAAATAGAATTCAACAATATTGATGGTTTCATTAACGAAAGCAATTTAGAGCCATACGAAATAAAAATACTCACTCCATTCCCAATTTCAGGTGAAATAGATAACTTTTATCAGAAACTACTCCGCCCAAACATACTACAACTTCTTTTTAATGCCTCATATAAAGAGACAATTGATATAAGTAAAGAGGAGACGAATCCTAATTCGGATGCGAAGTTAATTAAATTCCTGAGTGACGAAGATGATTTTGTGCTAATTCCCTTTAGTATTGAAAAAGGCGTTAATGATAACCAACTATTGCTAAAATTCTCTGGCAGCAAATACATTGATGCCACTAAACTCAAAAGTCAATTACCGCAAAGCTCTGAACATACCAATAGCGTAAGTATTCAATTTGAGATTAATGAGGTAAATGGCAAGAAAGAATTAAGTATAGAGCAAGGACGTTTAGAGAATTTTAGAAACATAATTTATAAAAATTCGAAACCAAAAACTCAAAGCAAGTGCTCATTATATTTTAGGTTTAGCTTTATCACGTATAACGCAAAAAGCGATAATATAGAATCTGTGCCATTAAGTCTTTTCTCGCGACAAGTTTATTATGATATACGAGTAAATGAGAAGAGGCAAGACTATTCAACACTTTTAAGTTTTGATCCGGCAGATTTTTTGAAGGTGGGTCAGTTTAGAACCTTTATCATCCTTCCAAATAATTATCAGTTATCTACAGCTTCAACAAGTCGGTCAACAAGATATATTCGAATTTTAGAAAAATCTGAATGGCGAGAATATTTAGAATATTTAGGCAATGAGAAGAAAACCTTATTCGTTTATTATTGGAAGTATATTTTTGAAAACCCATTAAATTCTTCATATAGCATGATAGCTTCATACGTTGGCGAGCACAAAACAAAAATTAAAATTTCGCAAAGCTTAATGTTGACTCTACTTTATCTATTAGGCTTTTATTTGGCATATAATTTTATTGTTGTTCCTCTGAAAAACCAATTTTTTTTAGATGATGAACTCAGAAAAGGTTATTATGTTGAATTCACTTCTGCTTTAATTAATTCAGCGATTCCCTCGCTATTGGCATTGCTTGGGGGTAAATATTTAATTAAAAAAATAAACAAATGAAATCATTAAAAGAACTTCAAAACCATATAGCCGAATTCGATATAAAGAGAGAATGGGATGGATTTTATCCTTATGATATTCTTTTAAATATAAACGAAGAAGTAGGCGAGATGTGGCACAGAATGGCATGGGTTGATGAAGCAAAAAAAAGAGAACTTATTAAGAAGTATCACGGAAAATTTGAAAACGACGTTGCAGATATTATATACTTAGCTCTTAAGCTAGCCAATCAATTGGGTGTTGATGCTGAGAAGGGAATTTTAGATGTTTTTCAAGAATATGAAAAGCGTTTTCCAATAGCTGAAACAAAGGGAAAGACAGCAAATAAAGATTTTGGAATAGATAATAAAGACCCCGAATAAATTAGCCAACTCGTATGCACTCAATTTTAACCCTATAGCATTACACGAAATAATCTCTAAAAATTAATAAAAGGGTGTAAACTATCGCAATTTACACTGCATAGTTAACACGCTTTTGCTATGGTCAGATAGCAGTGCATAACGTCAACCCTGGGTTTTTAGATGTTGATAGTAAACTACAAATGCTTTTCGACCTCTGGCGCATCATAAATTTAGGTAGCTTCCAATTTAGGGATAACCTTAACTTTCACTTCTTCAAAAAAATCGTTTAGACTACAATTGTAGCTTAAAAAATTTCCTTGCCTAATCTCTTTTTCTTTAGAAAGAGGTTTACTGATAACAAGAAAGTTATCATAGTTTGAAGTGGAATTTATTCCCTTTTTGCCCAATATTCGACTTAATTTTTCCTTTGGCTTTGCAGAGGCGGTGGAATCATTTTGATCATAGATAGTAAGTATCCACGCATCAATTTCTTCTATTGCAACTGCATATAAAATTTGATCAGACATTTCCATCTTAAGCCAAGTGTTGATTTGCTTTACTACCAACTCCCGCAATTCTTCACAATAAGTAGCGGACTTTTTATCGGGTCTTTTAATCCCATACATTTCTGCTTCAGCTGTGTCAATGTGAATTACAACAAAATTCTGACCTTCGAATGCAAGAAATCCATCAATTAACTCACGCTTTTCGCATTCTTCTTTAACCACAGACCAAGTGCTAAATGCTTTGGCGCTTATAAGCGCCTTATCCGTTTCATCGTAATTGTAGATTGGTCTTATAGCCTCTATATTACTTCGATCAATGCCAGTTAGACCTGTAATTATATTTGTAATAACCGCCCTATCGGCATGTCCTTCAGAAATTACTCCAATTTTCATATCAGAAATTTTTGGGTACAGCTCCAAGCAATCCTTTTAACCACATTTCTGATAGTTTAAAATTTTTATCGCTTAAGTTCTCTTTAAATTTTATCCTTCTGGTTTTCGTTTTTCCATCACTATCTCTATAGACTTCAAATAATCTTTGTTCCTCATCTAATAAATTCAATCCATCTAAGATAGCTGGATTATGAGTTGTTATTAATACTTGTTTTTCTGTCTGTTTAGTAATTTTAACCAACTCCGATACCAATGTTTGACATAATCTAGGATTTAACGCTGTCTCTATGTTGTCAATTGCAAACAACTTTGGTGTCTTAGAACTTATAAAGAGAGCTAGATAGAACAGGACGTGTAATACTCCCTCATTTGAATTTTCTGCAGAAAAAGTATTATTATTCTTTTTCATAAATTTGTCCTTGAAATATAAAGTAGATATACTTCGTCCCGGCTTTAAGCCCATAACCTTAAACTTATCTTCCTTATCAGCGATTATCTCCCCTAGCCAGTCAAAGAAGACAAGGCACTTGTTAAGCTGAGTTCGTTCTGCGCTATTAAAGCTCGCGATTAACAGGTCAAGTCCTTCTCCATTAATTCCCAATGGGGTTTTCTTACTATCCGCGGGTGTTATCCCTCTTAATGATTTCGTACTTAAATCATAAATCGAATATTCTGATAAAAGGTCATCAAAATTTCGATCGCGTTTTAAACCTTTGGCCGCTATCAACTCGTTCGCTCTATTTAACAATTCATCTCCAGAAATCCCAGGATTCTTTTTAGTTATCAGATTGAAATAATCCAAAAGAACATCAGTATAGAGTTCTTCTTCAGCGAGATTAATCCATTTTGTATAGATGTCGTTAAGATTTGCAGGTGAGAGTGAGCATTTGTAATCCTCTTGACCAGTTTTGCTTTCTAAAGTAAGACTGATGTCAATACTACTTTTTTGACTACTATCTAAAAATGAACTTAAAATTAAATCAGGACGCGCTATGCGAACTCCACGACTATAAAGACCGTCAAAAGACAAATCATTTCCCCGCTCCGCACCAACTGTTGCAAGTGCCTCAAGTATGTTCGTTTTTCCACATCCATTCACACCAATGAAAACATTGAATCTTCCTAATTCAATTTTATCATTAACTATTGATTTATAGCTACTGATATCCATAGTTTTTATAAAAACAGATGGCTTAGAATCTCTTGGGATTTGACTCTTGTACTTTATGTAGTTTTCTAGTGCCAATTCCCAATCAGGAGTATTATATTTTTTTATTGTATTCAGGGCCAAAAAAGAAATTGCGTAATGTGTGTTTGGGCTTGTTGGTGCCAAGTCAGGATTGTCCGGATTCTTATCTATAAGACCATACTCCACAAAAGGATTTAAAGCTTCTTTTCGAAAAGATTCTCTTGAACCTGACTTATATTCAATGTTGTAGTAGCTGCTAACAAATTCCATTATATCCGTAGAAAGAATCATGCTCTTTCTTTCTGCATTCTTCCATTCGTCATTTGGTTTTATGTTGCAAAGCGCTAGCAGCGTTAATGCCGATATCTGATTCTGCTGACCCTGTGGCAATTCAAATCCCTTTAAGATTTCCTGCGCTTCAATTATTTTATTTTCCATATTCTATAGATAAATCAATTGATAAATTAAATATTTCTGATACCAAAGCATCAATATTATATAACCTTTTCGCTTTGATAGCCTTGTTCATTTTCTTACCCAATGTTTCGATTAGATGAAAATCTGGCAAAGGGAATTCCCTCAATTCGGTTGCACTTACGTTAATGTTTCCATTAAACGTTCTAAAATACAAATCGAATAGACGACTATTTAAAATAGCCGCTAGACCAATAGTTTGTTCAACCGTCAATTCATGCTTCTTATGGTAGATATAATTTAGGTGGTTTTCTATACCGATCATTTCAATATCTGAGTTGTTACGGCTAAAATATGGTGCGGCTACTAATCGCCTATCATCATCCTTTGTACTAAACCTTCTAACCAACACATAGTTCCTATTTTTGACCAGCCTAGAAAGGGATTTTTTTTCATAAGTAATATACTGTCCCTTGGGTTTCCCCTTATAACCACTATTTCTTGGCCATATAACATTCATCGATTCAACGTTGTGGAGCCATATAAGAGGGACGGTAGTTTTGGTTGGTTTAGATTTGATCATAGAAATACTTCTAAAATCAACGACTGGTCCTGTAGATATTTCTAAATTGTATAATTTCAAAGAACCGGTCCAAGTTCTAAAAATTTCAATAATTTTCTCATCTGTGTCTGAAGTAGGCAGGTGCAGTATTTTCTGGTAAGAATCTAAATTTATTAAATTATGATATTTATATTTTTTTATCCGTCTCTTATCAATGTCGCTTATCCCAGAAGAAGCTGATATTGTTAAATCCTTTCCAGTACATGTGTTATTAGATTCAGTTCTATTCCTTTTGTTGGCTTTAATGATAATGTTCTCTTGAAGTACTTTATCCTTTTTAAAGGCTGACTTCCTAGAATTAAAAAGGTGTATTTCCTGCAAATCTACAACTGAAAAGAATATTTCTCGAAACAATCTAAAATAACTCCCGGAACAGAAACTTCTAGGAGTTATGAAGATCAAATGTCCATCTTCCTTTAAGAGTTTAGCAGCAATTAAAAGAAAAATAGTGTAAATATTAGTTTGACCATGGATGACTGATTTTGCCGCTACAGCCCTCTCGTCATCACTCGGTAATTTAAAATAGGGTGGATTTGAAATTACGATATCATAAGCTTCATATGAGTTTTTTACATTGTTTAAAACTATAGAGTTGTGTAAGATGAAATCATTCTTGCACAAAAATATTGTAAAATCAATAGTTCTTTCATTTAGCCAAATTCTCAAATATTCAAAACAGTTTTCAGCAAATGGAAGAATATTAACATCTGTTTCAAATACGACCAATTCAATTCTTTTTATTTTTTTCTTGCTTATGACCAGTTGTTCAATAAGGGTAATGGACAATATTCCTAAACCGCATCCAGGATCCAAAATTCGAAGGTTCTCCTTTTCTACTTTGCCAATAGAAGCCATGAAAAGGGCAATTTCAAGCGGAGTAAAAAATTGACCATTATCCTTTTTATGTGCATTGGTAACAGTTGAAGCATAATAAATCCCCACCCTTTCCGCGTACGCAGATGGGGTTTCCTTACCTAATGGTATAATGCGAAAATCATACACGCCTTTTTTCATCTTCTACCTTAATAGGTGTCGCTTTCATATGAAATTTATTGAATTTTAATCCTTCGTAGATATTAACAATTCTCTAATATCTACATTTAAAGCAATAGCTATTTCTCGCAGCAACTTTAAAGTTGGCTGACTATCATTATTGCATATTCGTGTAATAGTGTTAGGCGTCCTTTTCACCTTTTTTGCTAAATCCTTCTGCGCAATATCCTTTTCAACTAAGACACTCTTAATTCGATTGATTTTGATTTTACCCGCCATTGATTCAGATTTTATGTGAAAGTATCCAAAATTTAGCTGAAAATAACCCTTAAAAGGTGGTTAATCAACTATTAATCATACATTTGGGCAATTGTAATAATTCATATTATGAATTAAAATAACTATAAAATTAGTATAAATAAACATAAAATGAATGTTTGAGGTGTAAATAACTTTTTACCATGAGCAAATATTAAATTATGATAAAACTCATTATCTCGTTATTAAAGGACGATCTTATTAATTCAAAGCTAGTAAATGGCCTGAGCGATATAGGTATAAATGCTGATGAATATTTATTGCATCTTAGTGACACGATTTTTAACCCCATGGCAATAACAGACAAACGTTCAAATGAGTTTATCTTTAAAAGCTACCTTGACATTGTGAAAAGGGCAAAGTATATAGATATTGCCAATGGACATGACAACCTTGTCAAAGAATTATATTTCTACTTGCTCCATGAAAAATCTAAACTAAATTGAAAATTCTAACTACCACAATAGTAATCAGACAGAGACTTCGAGCAAAAAAAAAGAAGACAAAACCGCCCTACCTGTAACAGCGATAGCTGTTTCACAACTCCATAAACTTCAACGAACACCGCATCCATAATCAAACTCTAAGTTTTCGATTTCTATTTTAAGAGCATTATATATATTCTTGTAATGCCGAAACCGGTGTGCTATATCGCCCAAAGAAGAAAACAAGCCCATTTTTACTTGTTTCACCTGCAAAACAGGCATCTGACTCGCTCCGATTTTCCTTTTGGCCGACATGTGGTGCTTGAACTTATTCAGGTTAAACAATAAGGCAACATCGCATAGCACATTAAAATCTGCAGGGTAAAATTTCCCCAATACTTGCATCTCACTCCGATTTTGTAGTTTAGCTAACAAATCCCAAGAACCGATTTTAATTGATTTGGGCGCCTTACAAAGTGCCTTTATCTCAATCACCCAAAAAGCATCATTCATGATCCCAAATATGGTAAGGAGCGTTTTGTATATATTGGCCTTTATCCTGTTTTACACCTCCCTACAAGCTCAAACTATTCCCATCGATAACAAGATCGAGGTTTTCAGAGATAGCATCCAATATTACCTCCAAAAGGAAGCACCAAAGGATAGTAGTTATTTGGTAGCATTCTCGATTGGCAAATATTATTATTTGCTGGCAGAACAATATGCACTCAATTACACGCAATTAGACACAGCGTCAGGTAAAATTTCGCCCTTAGTGTATTATGATTCGGCAATGCAGTATTTAAAACTCAGTACGAAAAAAAATAAATCCTTTGCTCCGGCTTATTATTACCTGGGAGTTATGTTAAGTCAGTCCAACGACGACTACAAAAACGTAAGTAAGTATTTTTACAGCGCAATCAAATTGGATCCCGACAATTTCGAGTATTGGCTGACAAGCGCCAACTATACAAGTTTCTTTAAACAGGAAGCCGCTATCAGTCAATACACAAAAGCAATTGAGCTCAACCCGTCCGACTATAGAGCCTATATGGGTAGAGCCGCCGCCAGGTCGCATCCCACGCAATTTGCTGGTGATCCGCAAATAAGACTCATTGAAGAGGATTTTGCCAAGGCACTTTCATTAGACTGCGATTCAGCAGAGGTGCTACTGAAAAGAGGTTGGTCCCGACTT
>Ga0116177_10000518_pt1 | contig 28230 bp, 34 predicted proteins | sample AD_STIC10_MetaG_FD_89750 | JGI IMG/M metagenome (GOLD analysis project Ga0116177, IMG submission 89750) | Active sludge microbial communities of municipal wastewater-treating anaerobic digesters from USA - AD_STIC10_MetaG | ecosystem: Engineered > Bioreactor > Anaerobic > Digestate | place: USA... | reverse complement strand
GGTTCGTCGGGCACGGGCGCTCCGAAGGATGGTTCGGACGCGACGGAAGACAAGACCGCGTCGGCCGCGGCCTGCAACACCGCTCCGGCCTGATAGGTTCAGCATCGCTGATCTGATTGAAGCCCGCTGTCCCCCCAGGGACAGCGGGCTTCTCTTTTGCGCGGATGGCGAAGGCTTTGTCCGGCGCGTGCGGACAGTTTGGCGCGCACCAAACAAGCGTTAGAATATTGTTGACTGCGATTGCCGTTCTGGTCACATCGCGCGGCTAAAGGCGACGAAGTGCGCCAACGGCACAGGAGGAACAAGCATGCGTGCAGCCCGCTGGGTCAGCCTTGGTGCGATCGCCGCGTCGATGGGGTTGGCAATGCTGTCCGGTTGCGCGGAACAGCGCGCTCCCGAGGCGCCCGCGCCGACGGCAGTCGTGGACGCAAAGACGGATGCAGCGGCGCTGGGGCAGGCGACATACACCCAGAACTGCGCGGCGTGTCACGAGAACTCGACGGCGACAGGTGCGCCGGATCGCGCCACGCTAGCGCGCATGGCGCCGGGCCAGATCGTAAACGCCATGATGACCGGCAAGATGATCGCCCAGGCTGCGACCCTCTCCTCAGAGCAAGTCTCGCTGGTGGCGGAATACCTGTCAGACGTTCAGGACGTCGGCGACGAGTGGATCAACGCATCCATGTGTCCGCTCGACCGCCGCACGCCTAGCCTTTCAGCGACGCCAGCCGTTTCGACATTCGGCTTCGATCTGGCAAACTCCCGTGAGCTTTCAAACGCGCAGGCGGGACTGCAGGACAAGGATTTCGACAAGCTGGAACTTGCCTGGACGGTTGCGTTTCCGCAGACGGTTTCCATGCGTTCGCAGGCTGCGGTTGTCGGCAACACGCTGTTCCTGCCGGCGGGGGAATACAAGAACCGGTTGTTTGCGTTCGACGTGTCGGACCGTGACAAGCCCTGCATTCAGTGGGTTTACGAAGGCGACAAGGCCCTGCGCTCCAGCGCCGGCTATGGCGTTCGCACTGATGGCCGTCAGGTCATTCTGGTCGGCGATGTCAGTGCGCAGGTCCACATGATCGACGCCAAGACGGGCTCGGAAGTCTGGGCCGCTTCGATCGGCCTGTTCGCTGGATCGATCGCAACCGGAACGCCTGTGCTTGTCGGGGACAAGGTCATTGCCCCGGTCTCGCAGTACGAAATCATGATGGCGGGTTACGACGCCCACCTGTGCTGCAAGACGCACGGCGGCGTCGTGGCGCTGGACGCCATGACGGGCAAGCGCGTGTGGGAAGCCCACACGATGGAAGACGCAAAGCCGCTCAAGGATCGCGGCGATGGCCAGATGCTCTGGGGTCCGTCCGGCGCGCCGGTCTGGAATTCGCCATCCATCGATCTGAAGCGCGGCCAGTTCTATATCGGAACAGGAGAGGCGACATCGCCCCCGGCTCACGCCAACACGGATGCGCTGATGGCGATTGGTCTGGCCGACGGGAAGGTTCGCTGGTCGCATCAGGCGACGGCGAATGACATCTACATCGGCGGTTGCTCGCCCACCGGCGCACCCCGGCAAGGCTCGACGCGCCTCAACTGCGTTCCCGAAGTTCAGACCGTGTACCGCGACGTTGATTTCGGCGCATCGACCATCATCGCCAGAACGGCTTCTGGCCGCGACATGGTGCTCGGTGGTCAGAAGTCCGGAACGGTCTGGGCGATGGACCCCGACAGCGGGAAGGTCATCTGGCGCACGGATCTCGGCACGGGCGGTCCCGGCGGCGGCGTCCACTGGGGCATCGCGGCGGACGACACGCATGTGTACGCGCCGATCAGCTCGCCCGGAAAAGACATTCCGGGGCAGAAGGTCCCGGCTAGCATCAAGCATGGAATCTACGCGCTCAATCTCGAGAGCGGCAAGGTTGACTGGGCGTTCCATGTCGAGCCCGGCTGCTCGGAAGAAGCCCGCAAGTTTGTTCCACGCTGCGACGCGGCTTTTGGCTTGTCGGGCGCGCCGACGGTCGTCGGCAATCGCGTGATCGTCGGCGGACAGAACGGCATGCTCTATGTTCTCGACAAGACAACCGGCAAGCTGGTGTGGAGCTACAACACCGCGCGCGCATACACCGGCATTGGCGGCATTCAGGGCAATGGCGCCTCGATCGACAACGCGTCGATTGTCGCTGTGAACGGCTTGCTGATCGTCAATTCGGGTTATGGCGTGTTCGGCGTCGGACCCGGCAACGTGATGCTGGCATTCAAGCCGTCCAACTAGCCCGGGATGAGCGCGCGCTACGGGCTCGCTCTCGTGAATGTCCCGTGCGTGACGACGAGCAAGCCTACGAAACGATCTGGTGACAAGCCTCGGAGCCGACACATGTTGAACCGACTGATCCACGTATCCATGCTGGCCCTGATCGGCAGCGTCGCCCTCGCGGCTGAAGCGCAGGTCCAGCGCACGCCTTGGGGAACGCCTGAATTCTCCGGCGTCTGGTCGAACGCATCTCTCACGCAACTCACGCGCGACAGGGGCGTCGACAAGCTGGTCGTGACCGAAGACGAGGCCCAAGAAATCATCGCGGCCAGGGGCGGCCTTCGCGCCGACAAGACGTGGAACAAGGCGCAGTATTCCAACCCCGAGGCTGGTGCGCCCGAGAAGGGTGATGATGATTTCGGGGTCAAGGGCTATGACAGCTTCTGGCTGGCGTCCGGCGACACCTTCGCGCGCGTGAAGGGGGAGCTGCGCTCGTCCTATATCGTCGATCCGCCGAGCGGGCAGGCGCCGTATATCGACCCGGTGAAGGTCCAGAAGGAGCAGCGGCAACGCGCGTCCGACTACGCGCTCGGCAATGCGGACTATGATGGTCCCGAAGCAACGACTATCGCGGAGCGCTGCCTCATCGGCTTCAGCAACACCGGCGGGCCGGGCATGCTGAGCGCCGGGTACAACAACAACTACCAGTTCGTGCAGACGCAGGATCACCTGATGATCCTGGTCGAGATGGCGCACGACGCCCGCATCATCCCGATTTTCGACACCGCGCAGCGCGCCCGTGCGAGTCACAAGCCGGCCGCGATCACGCCGTGGCTGGGCGACAGTGTTGCATGGTGGGAAGGCGATACGCTGGTTGCGGAGACGACTGGCGTCAACGAAAAGCAGGGCTCGGTCAGCGCCTTCCGCATTTCGCCAACGGGCAAGGTGACGGAGCGGTTCACGCGGCTGAACAACACCGAAGTGTTCTACGAATTCATCGTCGACGATCCGGTCTATTACACCAAGCCGTGGAAGGCCGAGTTGAGCTTCCATCCGCAAAGCCGCGTCTATGAGTACGCCTGCCACGAAGGCAACTACGGCCTCGAAGGCATCCTGCTCGGCGCCCGGCTGAACGAGCGCAAAAAGTAGGTCGCGCCGAAGGCCCGGTTCGAAGGCGCGGCGAGATGATCGCCGCGCCTTTTTGCTTTCAAATGCTCCCGCAACGGCAGGACGAAGACGCACGCAGCCGCAGCAATCATGCCGCGCCTTCCGGCAGCCAGACTGTCGTTTGAACAAATGGCCCGGTACGCTAGAAGCGCCTGTCCGGGCGGCATGGCGATGGCGGCCGGGCGCAGGGTTTGGGAGCGCAGGATGAAGGCCGAAGGCGGGTCGCGAAAGGGGCAGGGCAAGCTGCTCGTCAGCCTCGACCCCAAGGACGACAATTCCGCGCGGCGCGCCGAAATCCTCGAAGCTGCCGCCAAGCTGTTCAGCAAGGCCGGGTATGATGGCGTCGGCATGAGAGACATTGCCGACGTCGCGGGAATTCTTCCCGGCTCGCTGTATTACCATTTCAAGTCGAAGCAGGAGATCTACCTCGCCGTCCACCGCGCGGCGCTGGCGCGTTCGGCCCAGCGCATCACTGCAGCCATCGAGAAGATCGCCGCCCCTTGGGCGCGGCTCGAAGCGGCGATCGCGGCCCAGCTCGAAGGCCAGCTCGATCCCGGCTCGATCACCTGGCCCATGATCAACGACAAGTCCGCCATGTCGGGCGAGATGCGCAAAGCCCTCGTCGCCGACCGCGATGTGTTCGAGATCCAGTACAAGCAGCTGATCGCGGACCTGCCGCTTCCTGCGCGCCTGGATCGAAGCGTGCTCCGGCTGAACCTGCTGGCGACGCTGAATACCGTCACGGTCTGGTACCAGCCCGGAAAGCTGACCCCGCGCCAGATCGCGGCGCAAATCGTAGGGATCATCCGCCCCGCTGGATAGCGGCACTCGACTCCGATGCCGAATGAACGAAACTGCCCTAAAGGCGGGTCGCGCGATTCTTCCGTTTCCCAATTCTAAACCCGAACGGTATGAGATCGATCGGCTGGCGCCCATATGCCAGACGTGGCCCTCGAACCGGGTCGGGACGGGCCGGCGCTTTTGGCCATACGGGAGACGGACGTGAGAGAGCTGCTTGGAGCCTTGTTTGTTTACTTCATTTCGCCGGTTCTCTGGCTGCTCCAGATCGTTATCATCGTCTATGTGGTGCTGAGCTGGCTGATCGTCGGGGGGGTGGTTCAGAGGTACAACCCGACCACGCGTCAGATCATGCAGTTCTGCGGCGCCATCATCGAGCCGCTGGCGCGGCCTTTGCGCCGGATCCTGCCGACCTTTGGCAATCTCGACCTTTCCCTGTTTGCGCTGATGCTGATCATCGGCTTCCTGCAAGGCTATGCGATACCGCGCCTGATCATGCTGGTTCCGTTCTGAGCCATGGCTTTGCCCTGCTGGCGGCTGGTTCCGGGCGGGGCGGAAATCCGGGTGCGGGCGCAGCCCAATGCGTCGAAGGACGCCGTTGAGGGGCTGGGCGAGGACGCTGCTGGCCAGACCTTCCTGAAGGTTCGCGTCAGGGCCGTGCCAGAGAAGGGCAAGGCCAATGCGGCGATCGAACAGGTGCTCGCCAAGGCGCTGGGAGTGCCGAAATCCGCTGTTTCGGTGGACAAGGGCGAGACCCAGCGCATCAAGACCGTGCGAATCTCCGCTGACCCGTCTATAGGAGCGGCCATTCAGGCTCTCGTAGGTGATGGCGATGCCGGCTGAACTGATCGACGGGAAGATTGTCTCCGAAAAGGTGAGGGCGGCGGCAGCCGCCACCGTGGCGAGGCTACCGGGCAAGCCGTGCCTTGCGGTGGTGCTGGTGGGCGATGATCCTGCGAGTGCTCTGTATGTGAAATCCAAGGGCGAGAAGACCGAAGCGGCGGGGATGCGCTCGATCACCAAGCGGTATCCGGCGAGCGCGACGCAGGACGAGATCGAGGCGGAACTGAAGCGGCTGAGCGCTGATCCGGAAGTCGATGGCATCCTGTTGCAGCTTCCGCTGCCGAAGCATCTGGATGAGCCGAAGGCGCTGGCGTGCATCGATCCGCTGAAGGACGTCGATGGGCTGACCGAGCTTTCGGCGGGGCGGCTTCTGCTCGGCAAGCCGGGCTTGCGGCCGTGCACGCCGGTGGGGTGCGTGATCATGGCGAAGCATGCGCTAGGGAATGATCTTGGCGGCAAGAATGTCGTGGTGATCGGGCGATCGATCCTGGTGGGCAAACCGGCGGCGATGCTGTTTCTCGCTGAGAGCTGCACGGTGACGATTGCGCATTCCAAGAGCGCGAACCTGAAAGAGCTTTGTCGGACGGCGGACATTCTGGTGCCGGCAGTGGGCCGGCCCGAGATGGTGCGTGGCGACTGGGTCAAGCCGGGATCGGTGGTGATCGATGTGGGCATCAATCGCATTCCGGCGCCGGAAAAGGGCGAGGGAAAAACGCGAGTCGTCGGCGATGCGCACTTTGCCGAGTGCCGTGAAGTGGCGGGCTTCATTACGCCGGTGCCGGGCGGGGTTGGCCTGATGACGGTGGCGTGCCTGCTGCGGAACACGGTTCTGGCCGCTTGCGCGCGACGTGGATGGGCTGTGCCGGCGGAGCTGGAAGCCTGAGTCTGTTCGACGAACTCTGGGCGAAGCAGGAAGGCCGTTGCGCCATCTGTGGTGAGGCGATGCCGGCGGAGCGGTTTGATGTTCCGCATGCGACGGTGTGGAAGAAGAAGCGGCCGACGTTTGATCACATCAGGCCGAGGGTGAAGGGTGGCGGCGATGAGCCTTCGAATCTTCAGCTCGCGCATGCCGACTGCAACTGGCGCAAGGGCGATAGCTGGCGGCCATAGGATCGCGTTCCTGCTGAGGGCGTCAGCGGGCTGGATGATCTGGTTTTGCAAAAATTCAGCTGGTGTCGGGCGCGGGGAGATGCGCGTGGCATCGTCGCGCGAGGTCGGACGCGTCGCTTAGGGTTTCGATGTGAGCGGCGCGCCGGGGCGGGCGCGCGGCTGGCGGCGCGCAGCGCATCAGGGGCGACGCGGGCGTTGCAGAGCGATGCAGGCGGCGTGCAGCGTTTGCGATGATCGCGGCAGGATTGCTGACGACATGAGCGAGCGCATCGAGACGCGCAGCGAGATCGGGCGCGGGCACGGGCTGCGTCCACGCATCATAGCGGCGTCGCCAGTCGAACAGGCTGGGTGCAAGCCATGGCATGCGCTTTTGGGCGGGACTTGTGGCGGCTTTGATTGTTGGGGCGCGAGGAGCAGGAGCGATGGCGGCGTTGCGCACCAGGCTGTAGCCGCGATCATTGTCCTCTGGCGGTCGCCAGTCCGGGTCCTGACGACAGGGGCGGACCCAGCGGTCGAGCGGATTACGGGCGCGGGCCGTGAGTTGAGCCGTGGGTGCAGTGCGTGGCGTTGATGGCCGCGCGACGCCGAGGCTGAGCAGAGGGTCTGCCTTGAAGGGAACGTGGCCATAGGGTTTGGCGGCTGCGTCGGCGCGCGAGGTCTCGCGCGGCTCGGCGGCGCTGGCGCCATTCAGGCGGAAGACGCGGAAGCCGGGGCAGCGCGGGGATGATGCGGCGGCAGTCACGCAGGTGGTGACGCACGCCGTCTTCGCGGCTGATGCCTTTTGTGCGGAGCGTGTCGCGTTCGAACCTGCCGAGCAGCCATGCCAGCCAGCCGCACGCTTCCGCCCAAAGGCCGCGCGTGTGAGCGGACATGGCATGGTGGTCGCCTGTGGTGCTGGCGCGTGTGTTCATGGCGCGCAGTTTATGGCGGGCCGTGCGGGGTGGGGGTTCGTGTTTACCGCTTTCCTACAGCTGGGAGGGCGGAAGGCGTTGTGGGAGAGGAGTTTTGGGAGTTGCAGGCCACAGTTCTGCTGGTCGAAATCTGCGGGATCTGGCGGTGGCTTCCCTGTCCCCAGGGCGGGGGAAGGATGACAGGTTGAGGGGGCAGCGCGTTCGGTTCGGCTCAGCCTCCGCTGCCGCCGAGTCCGATCCAGCGGCCGGCGGCGGCGACTGTGATCCAGGCGAGGATGGTGAGGATGCCGATCAGGCGGTTGGCGATCGGCGCCGTATCCGCAGGACGGGTGCGGGTGAATTCCCAGACCAGGAAGAAGGCGACGACGAGCGCGGTGATGCGCGCAGTGTAGCGGTCGATCTCCATGACGAGGTCGTAGTCGTCGAGCGGGTTGTGCAGCAGCATTGTGGAGAGGAACATCCACACGATGATGACCGCCGTGATGGCGCCGAGGACGATGCGCGTGCGGTTTGAGCCGAAGGCCATGACTATGAGCCAGCCGGCGATGGTGATGTGCAGCGTGCCGGGAGCGGCGTAATACGACGTGGCGAAGATCAGGATCGTGGCGACCCAGATGGCGGCGGCGATGGCGGCGAAGATGCGGGCCCGCTCTGTCAGCACGCCGTCGCGGCTGGCGATCGAGCGGACGACGCCGAGGGACAGGATGAGGGCGGGAATGAGCGCCAGCACCTTCACGAAGAAGGCGGGCGAGCGATAGATCTTCATCGTGTTGACGGCGATCATGATGAAGCCGGTAAGGGTGAGCACGACGAGCGCGCCCCACAGCCATGGGCGCACGGTCTTCTCGATGGACGAGGCGGAGACGCTGCTCATGCCGGCGCCCATGAGGCGGAGGCCGGGCAGGATGGTCGCGCCGCCGAGGACGGCGAGGGACAGGACGTGCAGGCAAAGAACCGCCGGCATGACCCAGCTCGATTCCTTGATGAGCGGGAAGGGCCACGTTGCGGCGAGCGCATCGAGGGCGGGTTTGAGTTCGGGCAGGAGGGTCGCGAAGTTCATCGTTACTCCTGCGGCTCTGCTGGGGTGGATTCTTCAATCGCTTCCGGGGCGGGGGCGTCGGAAGGTTCTTCCGTGCCTTCCTCGGTTACCTCTTCGGAGATTTCGCTTTCGAACTCTTCGGTCGCTTCGTCGAGGGCGCGCATTTCGGATTCGCACTCGGCGAAGGCATAGCCGAACGAGCCGGGCGGCATGCTCTCGCACTCGAAGAAGACGAAGGCCATCAGGCGGCCGAAGATGATGACGAATATCCACGAGGCGAGCGAGATGCTGGCGGAAAGTTTCACCATGGCGGGCGGGTTGGGGCGCTCATCCCATTCGGAGATCGTCTTGTGGGTGCGGAAGTGGAACCAGAAGATGTTGGCGGCGGCGATGAAGATGAAGATCACCTTCGCGCGGAACCAGACCGAATGATAATAATGGACCGGGTTCGAGAAGAAGAGCACGAACCCGGTGAGCATCACGAGGACGAAGCCGGCGATGGTGAGCGGCAGGACCTTGTTGTTCAGCGTCGAGTAGGGGACGTTCCTGAACGCTGCGCCCAGCATGCGCAGGTCGACGATCAGGATCGTGCCGGCGAACAGCATGAGGGAGATGACGTGGGTGCCCTCGATCAGCGCCCAGAGGTGGAGTGAGCCGGCGAATTGCTGGCTCCATGATGTTGACGGGTCGCCGTCTGTGGCGCCGGGAACATCCTGCAGCCATTGGAGCAGATCGTGAAACACCCGCGACGCCTCCCCGACGTTCTTTATGGGCGGCAGTTGGGTCGGGCGGGTGGGGAGTGTCAAGCTTATCCGCCGCGTGATGACCTATCACCTGTTCACGTGAGGGAGAGCCAGTCGCGCGCGGAACCCGGGCTTATGAGAAGGGTTGTTCGGGGGAGGAATGGCGATGGAAAAGAACACGATCTGCATCTGGTATGACAAGGAAGCCGAGGCCGCTGCGCGGTTTTATGCGGAGGTGTTTCCCGACACCTCCGTCGGGGCGGTGTCTCGCGCGCCGAGCGATTTTCCGGGCGGCAAGAAGGACGATGTGCTGACGGTGGAGTTCACCGTGGTGGGCATACCGTGCATCGGGCTGAATGGCGGGCCGGTCTTCAAGCAGAGCGAGGCGTTCTCGTTCCAGATCATGACGGAAGATCAGGAGGAGACCGACCGCTACTGGAACGCCATTGTCGGCAATGGCGGGCAGGAGAGCGAGTGCGGCTGGTGCAAGGACAGGTGGGGCGTCAACTGGCAGATCACGCCCCGCGTGCTGACCGAAGCGATGGCGGCGGGCGGCGATGAAGCCAAGCGCGCATTCGACGCGATGATGACGATGCAGAAGATCGACGTGGCGAAGATCGCCGCGGCGCGGCGGGGCTGATCGATCAGGTCGGCGTGTCGTCGATGCGTGAGCCTTTGAGCTTGATGTCTGCGAACTGCCACATCGGGGTGAAGTGCTCGCGGTGCATGGCGGCTTCGTCTTTCTTCCCTTGAGCCTCCAGCACATCGATCAGGCCGGAGGTTGACCAGCCATTGTGCGGGTATTGCTGGAGGTCCTTCTCATAGACGGCCTGCGCCTCTGCGGGCTTACCGGCTTTCATCAGGGCGGCGCCGAGGGACTGGCGGGTGGGATAATACCAGAAGGGCGGCTCGGTGTAGGGAAGCAGGTCCTGTCCAGCGACGGCGGCGGTGAATTTTGCGACAGCGGCTTTCGTGTCGTTGCCGGCAAGCGCGATCTCGCCCTGCAGGAGATCGTCGGCGATCTGGAGGAGGGCGCTGGCGGGATAATCGTTGCCGTCGAGCACCATGACTTTCGGATTGGCCTTGAGCGGGACGAGCGCGGCGAGTTCAGCCTTGGCGCCCTTTACGTCGCCCTTGTTGGCGAGGGCGACGCCGCGGGCATAGCGCCAGATGGCGTTGGAGAAGCCGAGGTCTGCGCGCGGTTGCGGCTCGGCCAGGATTTCATCCCAGTGGCCGAACTGGACCAGCGAGAGAAGCGGCACAGTCTTGAAGAGCTCGATGGTGGGGAACTGGTCGATCTGTTCGAGGCTGACATTGTCGGCGAGCTTGCGCGCGGCTTCGATCGCCACCTTGCTCTGGCCCTGCATCGACGCGGCAGACCAGAGGAAGTGGATGTTGTGGGGATAGTACATCGCTGGGTAGAAACCCTGCGCGTTGCATTGGGCGATGTAGTCTTCATCGACCTTCGCCGCGTCTATGTTGGCCTGCGCCGCGTCGTTATAGCGGCCGACGCGCCAGAAGATGTGCGAGGGCATGTGAACGAGATGGCCTGAGCCGGGGACGAGCTTGTAGAGCGTGTCGGCGGCAGCTTCGGCCTTTGCGGCGTCAGCGGAGGCTTCCATCGCGTGAAGATAGAGGTGCAAAGCGAGCGGGTGCTTCGGGCTGCGGGCGATGGTTTTTTCGAGCGCGGCGATGACGGGGACGATTTCCGGGCGGGGCGTCGTCGCGTCTGACCAGTAGTTCCACGGCATGGTGTTCATCCACGCCTCGCCATACATGGCGGCGATGTCATCGTCCTTGGGATATTTCTGCACGAGCGCACCAAGAGCTTCGGCGTAGGCATGGTCGAATGATGCGCGATCAGCGACGGGTTCGGCCGCGTAGCGCTTGGCGAGCGCGTCGATCAGGTCGCGTTCGGCTTCGGGTTTCTTCGCGGCGACGGCCCTGGCCTTTTCGAGCGCGGCCCATGCGGATGCCTGCTCACTGTCGGACATGACCGCCTTGCCCTTGGCGGTCACGTTGATGTTCGGGCCGGTGGCCAGCGCTTCACCCCAGAAGCACATCGCGCATTCGGGATCGAGCTTCTGCGCGGCGCGGAAGGATCGGATCGATTCCGCATGGTTGAAGCCGAAGGCGAGGACCATGCCCTGGTCGAAATAGCGCTGGGCGCCGGGGTCTTTCGTGTCGATGACGCGGTGGAATTCGCCCATGCCGGTGAACAGCGGCGCGCCCGCGCGCTTTGCGAGTTCGGCGTCTGTCTCGGGCTTTGGCGTGCAGGCGGCGATGGAGAGCGCGACAGGAACAAGGAGAAGGCGGGCAAGGCGCATCTGATCCCCCATGATCGATGGCGCAATCTATCATCTGCGGAAGGACGTGAACAGCGGTGGTCTGGGCGTTTCGCCGTGATCGCGATTCAGGTCGCGGCTTGCGCGGGCTTCAGGCGTTTGAGGCCGAAGCGGCCGACGCGCCAGAGCAGGAGCGCCGCGAGAATGACGGCGTGGATTGTCGGGTCGCCGTCGATGAGTTTCACCATCAGGAGGTTGTGCGCGACGGCGAGGATGGCGAGGGGATAGATGAGCCAGTCCAGGCGGTCCCACACCTTGCGGCCGAGGCGGCGGATCATGCCGTTGGTCGACGTGACGGCGAGCGGGATCATGAGCACGAGCGCGGCCATGCCGAGCATGATGTAGGTGCGCAGCATCACGTCTTCCCAGAGCTTGGCGAGCGACCATTCACGGTCAAGGCCGAGATAGGCCAGCATGTGCAGGAAGGCGTAGAAGAAAGCCGCGAGGCCGATGCGGCGGCGGATCAGGGCGATGGGTTGCCAGCCCGTGATGTCGCGGATCGGCGAGATGGCGAGCGTGACGAGCAGGACGCGGATCGCGGTGTCGCCAAGATAGCGATGTGTCCACTGAACCGGATTGAACCCCATGATGTAGGGATCGGTGTTGGTCAGCATCAGAGTCCACAGAACGGCGAGATAGGCGAAGGGCGCGATCAACGCGATGAGCGTGAGCGGCTTCATCCAGTGTTTGCCGAACGTGCGGAGGTATGCGTTACCGGCCATGCGCTAGTAGTTCTTCTTCAGGTCCATGCCGGTGTAGAGCGCGGCCACCTGTTTTTCGTAGCCGTTGAACATTTCGGTGTTGCGCTTCTCGTTGAAGCCGCCCTTGCCGCCGATGACGCGCTCGCTCGCCTGACTCCAGCGTGGGTGAGGCGCGTTGGGGTTCACGTTGGAATAGAAGCCGTATTCGCTGGCATTGGCCTTGTTCCACGAGGTGGGCGGCTGTTCGGCGAGGAAGCGGATCTTCACGATCGATTTCGTAGCCTTGAAGCCGTACTTCCACGGGATGACCGTGCGCAGCGGCGCGCCGTTCTGTTTCGCGAGGGCCTTGCCATAGGCGCCGACGGCGAACAGCGGGAGTTCGTTCATGGCTTCGTCGAGGCGCAGACCCTCGACATAGGGCCAGCGCAGGCTGGGGCGGTTCACGCCCGGCATTTCCTTCTTGTTGAGATAGGTCTCGAACTGAACGAACTTCGCGGTCGATTTCGGTTTGAGCTTCTTGATGACGTCAGCCATCGGGACGCCGATCCATGGCACGACCATCGACCAGGCTTCGACGCAGCGATGGCGATAGACGCGCTCTTCGAGTTTCGAATAGTCGATCAGGTCTTTCAGCGCGAGTTTGCCGGGGGCGTCGGTTTCGCCTTCGATGGTGATCTCCCACGGCGAGACATTCATCATGCTGGCGTAGCGCGCGGGATCTTCCTTGCCCGTGCCGAATTCGTAGAAGTTGCAGTAGCCGGTGAACGCGTCTTCGATCGACGCCTGATCGGCGACGGCGTAGGCCGCCTTTTTCGCCTTGAGCGCAGCGCCGGGCGCGGGGTGTCCGCCGGCGCCAGCGGCGACGGGGACCGGCGTCTGTTGCGGTTCGGAGCAGGCTGGCAGCGCGCCTAGGATCGAGCCGGCGCCGAGGAAGCCGGCGGCTGTGAGGATGCGACGGCGATCCATGAAGGCGCGCTCTGGCGTCATCTCCTCGCGGAGTGATTGGTAATCCGGGTTGCGGCGGAACTTCAGGTCCATCTCGCTGTCCTCTTTGGTGGCGAACGCACGACTTCTTACGAGCAGCTTAGTCTTGCCGATCACTTTAGTCTTGCCGATCCGAAGGATCGACTGCGCTCACGGTCATGGGATGTAAAACGCGCAGCATGCCGGGTTTTCACACCCATTCGTGCGAAACGCCCAGCCGGTTGCAGCACCGCGCTGAATCCGGCTTGACGGCGCATACTGTGTGAATCTATGTATAGTGCCATACAAGGTGCATAGACACCTACGACTAAGCCAAATGGCTGATAAAAGGACATTTTTGATGCGTTTCCTCCCTGTCGCTTCTCTTGCCGGGCTTGTCCTCAGTGGCGCCCCGGCCTTCGCCCAGACGCCTGCCGCCAACGCGGATACGTATGCGCAAGTGATTGCGCATGGCGTCGTCATCGTGCTGCCGGACCTGGAGATCGACGTGAAGTTTGCCGCCGACGGCAAGTTCACCGCCATGGGCGGGGCGTCGTCTGGCGTGTGGAAGATCGTGGGCGACAAGCTTTGCTCGACGGCAAACGAGACGCTGATGGAGACGTGCGCTGTCTATCCGGCGGGGAAGAAGTCAGGCGACACGTTCGCCATCCCGGGGCCGAACGGCGATGTCACGGTTCGGATTCCGTAGATGGCCGATAGCCCGCAAGAGGTCAGTGCGAAGCTGGAGCAGGAACTCCGCCGTGGCGTGATCATGCTGGCGACGCTGTCGCAGCTGCGTAGCGCCCAGTACGGATATTCGCTGCGACAGGCGCTGGCCGAACGCGGCATGGCGATCGAGGAGGGCACGCTCTATCCGCTGCTGCGCCGGCTTGAGGGACAGGGGCTACTGGTGAGCGAGTGGCGGATCGAGGATGGGCCGCCGCGCCGCTACTACACGCTGAGCGCGCAGGGCGAGACGTTGTTCGCTAGTCTCACGCAGAGCTGGCGCAATCTCACGGGCATTGTCGATGGGCTGATCGGCGATGAGAAATCGAGAAAGAAGGCTGCGCCATGAGCGCTCAATTTCCCAAACCTGATGATCTCATCGCGGCTTACGTCGGCGATGTGATGAAGCATCTGCCTATGAAGCAGCGCAACGATGTGGGCTTCGAGCTGCGTGCGTTGCTGGGCGAGGAGCTGCGCGGGCGAGCCGCGGATGCGGGGCGGTTGCCGGACGAGGCGATGACGCTGGAGCTGCTGCAGGGCTTTGGGCGGCCGGACGATGTGGCGGCGCGCTATCATCCGCCGGGCGTGCCGATCATTCCGCCGCAACAGACCGTGGCGTTTGCGTGGACGTCGCTGGTTGGCGTTGCGCTGCAGTGGGCGGTGACGTTGCCGATGGCTGCGGGCTCTGGTGCGCCGAACTGGATCGGCGGCTGGTGGACGAGCTATGGTCTCGGCGCGTTCTGGTGGCCGGGGTTCCTGGTTTCGGTGACGATGGTTGCGGCGTTCGTGCGGCTGCGCTGGCCGGCGGCGGTTGATGCGTGGAAGCCGAAGCTGGTGGACCGCGATCATGTGAACCGGCCGATGTATGCGGTGGGGCTCGGGTTTGCGCTGCTGGGGGTTGGCGTGTGGGTGGCGCTGGCGTGGTGGGCGACGACCTATGCGGGGACGAACCATCTGGCGGGCGTGTTTGAGTTCGACGCGGAATTCCTGGCGACGCGGGCGCCGCTGGTGTTGCTCTACTGGGCGGCGACGATTGCGCTGTTTGTGGTGTTGATCATCGAAGGGCGGTGGCGGTCTCTGACTCGGCGGATCGAGCTGGGGCTGACGCTGGCGTTGTGTGCGTTGCTGATGTGGATCGTGTTCGGCGGGCGGGTGTTCGTACAGGAGGCGGCGAATGCGACGACCGAGGGCGTGCTGGTGCTGCTGGTGATCGCGCTGCTGGCGGAGGCAGGGTGGAAGCTGTGGCGGGGGCGGAGCCGCATCCGCACGCCGGTGGTAGGGTGACGGTTGTAGGCTTTCGCCGGATACGGCCTTAGCCTTGCTGCGATGATTCGGAGCCGGGCCATGCGCTTCCTGCTGAGTTCGATGGTGATCCTTGCGGCGGCGTGCGCTTCGCCTGTGGCGCCAGTTGAGGATCCGATGAAGCCGAAGACGACGGGGCAGGCGCTGGCGCAGCTGGCGTGTCCGCACCGGATCGCAGAGGCGTCTGCGTGGGTGAACCACATGCCGGGACCGGGACGATCGGCGCGCGAGCTGCATGTCGATGTGCGGCTGGTCGAGGCAACGGATACGGCTGTGATCCTGAAGTCAGTGGCGAGCACGGGCGACACGCTGGTGCTGGAGATCCGCACAGCGCCGACTGCGCCGGTGGCGGGACGCGTGGCGTACCGCGAGCCGGTTCCCGATCCGCTGTACAAGCGCGTGAGCTTCTTCTGCCGGGGCGGGGAGATCTATTCGCTCGACCGGATCGAGAAGGTTTATTGAGGCCGCGCCATGCCACGCATGAATGGGCGGCGACTGTTGCTGATCGGCGCGGGTATCGTAGTGCTCGGCACGGCTTTGTATTTCGCGTGGAAAGTGCGGCAGCCACTTTCATATGACGAGCTGTGCGAGCAACGGTTGGCGCAGGGCGGAAGTTGCGAATATCGGCTCTACCTGCCCACTGATCGTTTATAGGGCTGGAACCCACTACGTAGGCAGGGGGACGTTTTCCCACATTTGCCCTCTGAGCCCCGCTCCTGTAAGGGCTCGGCCGGTGGCCGGGGGCCTTACATGGAGTGTGCATGCGCCTCGGGTTTTTCGGTGATGTGGTGGGGCGGGTGGGCCGTGCAGCTGTCTCCGAGCATCTTCCCCGCGTGCGCAAGCAGCTGAATCTCGATTTCGTCGTGGTGAATGGCGAGAACGCCGCGGGCGGTTTCGGGATTACCGCCTCGACCGCCGCCGAGATTTTCGATGCCGGCGCGGACTGCATCACTCTGGGCAATCATTCGTGGGATCAGGCCGAGGCGCTGACTTTCATCGAGCGCGAGACGCGGTTGCTGCGTCCGTTCAATTATCCGCAGACGCTGAACATTCCGGGGCGGGGCGCGCAGCTGTTCACGACGCCGAACGGACAGCGCGTGTTCGTGATCCAGATCCACGGCTCGGCCTTCATGGAGTCGCTCGACGATCCGATCCAGGGCGTGCAGCGCGCACTGGACGAGGCGCCGCTTCGCCAGGTGGCGGATGCGGTGATCGTCGAGATGCACGCAGAGGCGACGGCTGAGAAATACATCATGGGCCACTTCTGCGACGGCCGCGCGACGCTGGTGGTCGGCGCACACACGCATGTGCCGACGGCGGATGCGCAGATTCTGGTGGGCGGCACGGCCTACATGACGGATGCAGGCATGTGCGGCGACTATGACAGCGTAATCGGGATGAAGAAGGGGCCGCTCGTGCAGCGGGCCTCCACGCGGTTGCCGGTGGAGCGGAAATCGCCAGCGGAAGGCCCGGCGACGCTGTGCGGTGTGTTCGTCGAATCCGACGACAATAGCGGGCTTGCGCTGCGGGTGGAGCCGATCCGCGTGGGCGGACGGCTGCGCCAGACAATTCCCCAGCTTACGCCGCGTATCGCGGAGTAATCGCGCGGGCGTTAATTGGCGCCAACAGCGCGACGCGCTAGGGCTTGTCCCAACAATCCGGCCGGACGGGCACGGATGCGTTTGGAGGACACCTCATGCGTATGAACCTTATGCGGTCGCTTGCTGTGGCGGCGCTGCTGGCGACGGCGGCGTGCCAGACCATGGGCGAGGCGCCTGTGACGGCGTCTGCCGAGAACATCGTTGCAGCTGTCGCTGATCCGGCGCGCCCGCAGGCGGACAAGGATCGCGATGTGAACCGCAAGCCCGCCGACATGGTGGCGTTCGGCGAAGTTCGCCCCGGCGACAAGGTGGGCGAGCTGGTGCCGGGCGGCGGCTACATGACGCGCATCCTGTCGAAGGCCGTTGGCCCGACCGGCAAGATCTATGCGTTCGCCAGCCAGCCCGTGCAGCGCGAAGGCCAGCCGCCGCCGGCCGCGCCGCTCGCGGCTGTCGTGGGTGATGCAGCCAACTATGGCAACGTGCAGGTGGTCATCACCAACTATGCGACCCTCCCGAGCCCGGAGCCGCTGGATCTGGTGTGGACGTCGCAGAACTATCACGACCTGCACAATCCTGGCCGCAACCTCGACATCAACGCAGCAAACAAGGCCGTGCTGGCCGCGCTGAAGCCGGGCGGTCTCTACATCGTGCTCGATCACCAGATCGCGAAGGGGCAGGAGTTCAGCGCAGAAAACCACCGCATCGACGAAGCCAAGGTGAAGGCGGAGGTCCTCGCTGCGGGTTTCGAGTTCGTTGGTTCTTCGGCTGTGCTGCGCAACCCGGCGGATGACGGTACGAAGACGATCTTCGATCCGTCCATTCGCGGCAAGACGGACCAGTTCATCCTGAAGTTCAAGAAGCCGGGCTGATCGGCTTTCTTGATGTGAGTTGAGAAAGGGCGGCTTTCGGGCCGCCCTTTTTGTTTTGTGGTTTGTGTTGGTGCGGCTCGTGTTCGCGTGGAGGAAGATGACAGATGACCGTCGAACGCTTAGCGGAACACGATTTCCTTCCGCTTCAGGCCCTTTGTCTCCAGCGCTTCCGAGATGCGGTTGCGGTGACACTTCGCGCCGTCGCCGCAGAAGCAGAGCAGGGCTGTGGGTTGGGCGCGGATCAGCTCTTCTGCTTCGAGAAGCGCGAGCTGCGCTTCGGGGCGCATGAAGCTGGCTTCGTAGATGCGACGGAACTCGTCCATGCGGCCGGCGCGATTGGCTTCGCGCCCCGCCTTCGGCGTGCCGAGCGGGCGGAGGTGGATGTAGCCGATGCCTTCTTCGTCAAGGGAGGCGGCCAGCAGTTTCTTGGAGAAGCCGGCGCGGCGGGAGTTGGCGACATCGCGCGTGTCGATGATGCGTTTGACGCCAGCTTCCTGAAGCCCGGCTATGAGGCCGGGAAGCGTGGTGTGTTCATAGCCGACGGTGAAGAAGCGTTTGGTCGCCATGTTGGTGGAGGTAGGTGCGGCTACGCCCGCCGCAACGGCTACCTCGAAGAGATCGGTTTGAAGAAGTAGTTGTGCGTGAGTTGGCGGGCGGCAGCCACGTCTGCAATCGGCGTGTCCTTCGAGACACTGACGCGCCCGCAGAGGATCTTTGCTATAGCTTCGTTCACGCCTGCCAGTGGTTCATCTTTCACTGAGCCGGGTGAGCGACCTAGATGCGTCTCGCCAAGGAAGCCGTCGGTGTAGAGCTGTGTGCGGGTCCAGGCGGCGCAGTTGATAAGCTCGCGCGAGACGGTCATGTCATAGATGGCGCCCGGGATCGCCTTGGGGTCCTTGAGGATATTCCAGGACCACGCTTCGACTTGCGGGCCGGGATTGGCGAGGGGGGTCTCGACGAAGATGCCGAAGTCGGCGCCGTAACCAACGCTGATGAGCGTGCGTTCTGGCTTCGCGGGCGGCGCTTCCTGCGCGAGGGCAGGCGAGGCCAGCAGGGCGAATGCGAGCAGGCACAATGCGCGGATCATCATTCCCTCGTGATCATGCCTCATAAAAGCGTTTGCGAGCGCGAGGCGTCAGTTATTGGCGATGGTTGCAGATTTTTGCTTGCGCTCTTTCTGTAGCCCAAGACGGGCTGCCTTCAGGATGTTGACCATCGCGTAGTTGCCCTCGTGGCAGGCATATTCATAAACCGGGCTTGCGATACGCTTCAGCACATATTCGGCCAGCCAAGGGGCCTTGTAGAGCGACGGGTCCTCGATCGTGAACTGGTAGTGCAGCAGGTCGGTGGAGACGAGGCGGAAGCGTTCGATCACGCGGCTGTCGGTCGTGACGAATGCTCCTCCCCGCCAGGTGAGCCCGGCCGGATCGGCGATCGACAGGCTGGTAGTCTCGACCACGAACGTGTCGTCCTCCCACCTGCCGCGCGATTGGCCGCCGCGCGAGCGAAGCGCGTCGTGTTGCGGTGGGGCTGTAAGCGAGACGATCCGCACGGGCTCCATGTCTTCCACCGCGATGACCACGGTGTCCGGCGTCTGCACGATCTGCATGGGGATCATCAGGGACGACGCAGCCAATGGTGCGTTGACCAGACCGTCGATGCAGCGTTCGGGGGCGGGGCGGTTTTCCGGGTCTTCGAACCGTGGTCCGTCGCGTTCGAGCGCCGCCTTCGCCAGCGCGGTCAGAGGCAGCTTTCCATCCGCGGGTTCGATCAGCCATGACGAGCGCAGATCGCCGCCCATCTCCAGCAATGCGCGGGGGACCGGGTTCGAGTCGAATTCGGGATCATAGACCTCGCCCTCGCTCTGGTCTGCGATCAGCTTCTCGATCAGGCCGGCCTGCGCCTCGGGCGGCACGACAAGCCCCGTCACGTCGTCGGGGCGTTCGAGCGGCGTCAGGAAGCCGGAGAACCAGTAGCCATGAAGGTCGGGCCGGCCGTCAGGCGCGCGGGGAATGTCGGCGGCCTGCGCGAACGCGGGCGTCGCAAAAAGCGCAAGTGCCGCGAGCGAAGCGCGCATTGGGATCCCCATCCTGACCGATCGTCAGGGTGCCCCGGCGGCCCCGCCTGAGCAAGCCCGCGCGCTATCTGCACTCAGGGTTGATGCCCTGGACGTAATTCTTGATGACGTCGATGTCCTTTGCGGCGCTCGCGCCTTCGAAGCCGGCGATGCGTTCATAGCCGACGTCGATCGGGTATTGCTTCAGGTACCAGGAAGCGACGGGCATGTAGGACCAGTGCCACTTTTCTTCTTCGTACCCTGTGGGGCGGTCTGCGCCCTTGGCGGAATAGACCTGGCAGAAGCCGTATTGAGGGGCGTGCTGGGTGAGCCAGTCGTAGATGCGCTTGCCGTCCCTGGTGTTGAAGTAGCTGTTGTTCAGATTGTTGATGTCGAAGTCGGTGCCCCAGTGGTGGCGCGACGTGGCGGGCATGGAGGAGAATTCCAGGATCTTGGCGGCGCGGGCTTTCGGGTCCGGCGTCGAGACGTTGAGCTTCTTGCCGCCGACCAGCGTCTTGCCGGTCCACTTGTTCTCCCAGATCTCTTTCTGATCGGAGAAGGATCGGAAGGCGGAGACGGCTTTCAGGACGTAGCCGTTGGAGGCTGCGTCTTCCGCCATGCGCACGAAGGCATCGACCGCATCCTTGTGGCCCCAGACGCGCGAGCCGCCGAGATACTTGTCGGGGATCTTCGCGAACATCGGATCCTTCGACGGATCGACATCGCCGATCAGGTATTTCAGCGCGACATGGCTGGTGGAGGGGGCGGGTGGTTCTTCAGCCGCGGCCTCTGCAGGCGGAGCGGCATTGTCCACGGGCGCGGCTTCAGGCGAGGGCGGCTGCGCAGCGTCGGGATAGCTGGCGACCGTGGCGGGCTCGCCAGGTTGCGGCACATTCGATTGCGCGGTCGCAACGACCGGATCGGCGGGCGGACCGCTGCAGGCGGCGAGGCCGCAGGCGGTCAGGGCCGTGCTGAAGACGACAAGCGCAGGACCAAATCTCATCACAGTCTCCGTACCCCCCGGAGAGATTCAAATCACGCGCGAGGCGATTGGCCTAGGATTCACAGCGCCGCATTTGGAAAAGTTTGCAGTAGCAGACGGTCATGCCTTCTTGAAGCGGCCACGCAGGCCGCTCGTTGCATAGAGCCACATGCCTTTGATGTTGCCCTTCACGACGGTCCGATAGGAAAGGCCTATCGTCGGGTCGTAAGCGGGCCCTCCGAACATCTCCTGAAAGCATTTCCGCGTGTCCCAATAAAAATGGCGCAGAAGTTGCCACTGGGAGGCGTATTTTGCGTACAGGGCGCCGCCGCCGATGTGATAGCCCTCGTTGAGGCGCACGATCTCGTTCTTTTCCTTGCGCCCATGGAAGTGCTGAACAATCAGATCGGGCACGTATTCGACCGGTATTCTTGCGCGCTGCGCACGGTAAATATAATCTGTTTCCTCGGCCGCCTTGAAAGGCGCCCCCGCTCCAAAACGCACATCGAATAAACCTAGTTTATCCACCACCTCACGCTTCATGGTCATGTTGGCGCCGATGATAAATCCGCCCGGATGACTCATGTCGTTCATCACGATTTTATGGCCTTCCAGTTTGATGCTGAAAGGCAAGTCTGTCGGATCACCCAGTTCCACGCGGCCACCGCGCATCGTGGCGACGGTATCCTGATCGTAGTGGCGGCGGAGTGCGAGGAAATAATCCGCGTTGAGTGTGCAGTCATCGTCCGTGAAGGCGATGATATCTCCGGATGACGCGCGCAGGCCGGCGTTTCGCGCATGGGAAAGGCCGCGTTGAAATTCCTGCACGATAATGACGGGGAAGGATGATCTCGACTTCCATCCCGTTACGATCTCTTGTGTATTATCGTTAGATCCATTGTCGACCAAAACAACTTCTATCGCCAGATCCGGAGCGCTGCGGATAGCTTGCGTTACCGATTCCAGCGTCGCCGTTAGCGATGACGCGCGGTTCAATGTGCAGATAATCAGAGAGATATCGATCAAGGTAGCGTCCTTGGTGTTTTATAGACTGCTCGAGCCGTTTTAATGGATCGATATACGCTTCTCTGCGGACCCAAAATGGCGGTTGCTGCTTGCCACGACGTGGCAAATATAGCAATATATATGGGATATCCGCAATGTTTTAACTAATTGCGAAGCGCTTTACCCGCCCTTCAGGGACCAAGAATGACGAAGATCGCGGTGATTATTCCATATTACCAGAAAGCGTCCGGCATTTTACGCCGCGCGCTGGAATCAATATCGCTGCAGCGGCTTTCGCCGGAGCAGGAAGTTGAAATCATCGTTGTAGATGATGGTTCACCCGTGCCGGCAGCGCAGGAAGTCGAAGCGGTAGAATTCAAGGCGCAATTTTCCCTGACATTGATAAAGCAGGCTAACGCAGGCGTTGCCGAGGCTCGCAATCGGGGATTACGTCAGGTTGATGCGGCCACGAACTATATTGCCTTCCTGGACTCGGATGATTGGTGGCAGGAAGAGCATCTCTCCCAAGGCGTAAGAGCGCTGGAAAAGGGGCACGACTTTTATTTCTGCGATAATCGTCGCCAAGGACACCATGAGTCACATTTTGCTTCGGGCGAAGCTGCCTTGATGTCCGGGTATATAAAATCTCACAAAAATGATGGCGGTATTGTTTCTCTGACAAAGAATGAGATCGCTTCTGTTGTTCTAAGAGAGTTTCCGACCCAACTCTCCACAGTTGTTTACAGGAAAGAGAAAGGGGAAGGATTGCGGTTTGATCCTTCTTTCAAGAATGCCGGCGAAGATATGCTGTTCATATTGCAACTGGTGCATCAGTCGGATGCGGCCTGTTTTTCGCCCGAAGCAAGGGTGGAGTGCGGGGAAGGGGTCAATATCTATTTCGGAAATATCGGGTGGGATACGCCCGGTCATTTGACGCGGCTGAGTGACCGTCTTCGTTCGCATGTGCATATCCGCGACGTTATCGCGCTCAGCAAAGAGAACGCCGCCTGGAACAATAAGCAGATTGCAAAACTACGACGTGATTTTGTGTTTCATACGCTAAGGCAGTGGGTGGCGCACAAGGGAGCGTGGCCTCAAGCGGCGCGTGCTCTGGCGCGGCAGGACGCAAGCTTTTTGCTCTGGTTCCCGGTCCATACTGTTCAGGTGAGTATCGGGCGCCTCCTCAAAACCTATCATCCCGCATAAAGGCGGGAGAAGACCGAGGTTCAGCGGCTTGCAAAAATCGGCATGCGACGGCCGGGTAACGGCGCAGTTGGAGAGGGATGATTGCTGGCGTCGATGATCGTGCCGCGTCTGTCGCGCTTCGACTCAAGCCTCTAGTTCTTGAACTTGGGTTCCCTCGGGCGCATCAGGCCTTCCTGCGTGACCGAGGCGACGAGCTTGCCCGATTGCGTGAAGACCTCGCCACGGTTGAACCCACGCGCGCCGGAGGCGGAGGGCGAGTCCATCGTGTAGAGCAGCCAGTCCGACATATCGAAGGGTTCGTGGAACCACATCGAATGGTCGAGCGAGGCCATCTGCACGCCGCCGGTGAACCAGTTGACGCCGTGCGGCTTCGTTGCTGTGTCGAGGATGCCCATGTCGGAAGCGTAGGCGAGCAGGCATTGCTGGAGCGCGAAGTCGTTCGCATCGATCTTGCCGCGTGCGCGGAGCCACATCTGCTTTTTCGGGTCCGTCTTTGCGGGCGAGATCATCTGGCGCGGATCGACCGGCTTCAGTTCGATCGGGCGCGGGCGGGAGAACTGTTTCTGGAACTCTTTCGGGATGTGGTCCTTCGCCATGGCGCGAAGCTCGTCTTCCGAAAGGAGTTCGTCGGGCTTCTTCGTCTCCGGCATCGGCGATTGGTGGGTGAAGCCGGTCTCGGGCGTCTGGAACGAGGCGGAGAGGTTCAGGATCTGCTCGCCATGCTGGATGGCGACGACGCGGCGGGTCGCGAAGCTCTTGCCGTCGCGGGCGCGGTCAACCTCGTAGAGGATCGGAATGGTGGGGTCGCCCGGGCGGATGAAGTAGGCGTGCAGGCTGTGGCAGACGCGGTTCTCGACGGTCCGATACGCGGCGACGAGCGCCTGCGCGATGACCTGGCCGCCGAAGACGCGCTTCATGCCATCGTCGGGCGACTGGCCGCGGAAAAGGTTCACCTCGATGCGCTCCAGATCGAGCAGCGAGACGAGGTCTGCGACCGGATCTTCCGAGAAGGGGGCGGCATCGGTCATGGGCAGGCATCCGTGGGAGTGGGGCTGCCGGTCTTCGCCAGCCAGCGTCCCCTAAAACGACAGTGGCGGCAGGTATAGACCTGCCGCCACCATTTTGCGAACTCCCGAAAAAGGGGAGGCGATCAGGGCGTTTCGGGCGGGCAGTCGCCGAGACGGACCATCTTGATCGTGGTCGTCGACGGGTTGGGCATGCCCGGCGGCGCAGGATCGATCGAGGAGGTCATGTCCATCGTGTAGGCGGTGTTGAAGTCGCCCATGATCTTGCTGTCGGTGGTGATCGTCGTGCCGTCCATCGTGCAGACCGAGCGGCCGGTGATGCCGCCGGCGATCGGCGTGTAGGCGTTTTCCGAGCAGGTCATGCCGGCCTGCTTCTGCATTTCCTGGGCTTCGGCGAAGCTGATCTGTTCCTTGTAGCAGATCTTCTGCGCCGGCATGGACATGCCGGAGGCGGTGAGGGTCATCTCCCACTGACCGATAGCCGGCCCCATGGCTGCGTCTGGAGCTGGGGCAGGCGCGGCTGGCGCTGCGGCTTCAGGCGTGGCGGCGGCGCTGTCGGCTGGCGCTGCGGCGGGACCGCCGCAGGCGGCAAGCGCCAGCACAGCGGCCGAAAGAAGGTAAACTCTCATCCACGTCCTCCTGTCGTTGATTCGACAGGCGGGAATGTAGCGCGGCGCGCGACCGGGGCGACTTACGGAAGCGTACATGCGGGCGTGAACAACGCCGGAGCTTGCCGGGGCTGTATCCTCTCGGCTATTCGGGCTTCTGCTCCTGACAGTCTTCATAACAAACGAGAGGGCCCCCCATGGCCGGCCACAGCAAATGGGCGAACATCCAGCACCGCAAGGGCAAGGCCGACAAGGCCAAGGCCAAGCTGTTCTCGAAACTGGCAAAAGAGATCACCGTCGCGGCCAAGGCCGGCATGGCGGACGTCAACTTCAACCCGCGCCTGCGCCTTGCGGTGAACAACGCCAAGTCGGTTTCGATGCCGAAGGACAACATCCAGCGCGCCATCGACAAGGGCGCGGGCTCGGATGGGGCGAACTACGGAGCGATCCGCTATGAAGGATTTGCGCCGGGTGGCGTTGGCCTGATCGTGGAATGCTCGACCGACAACAAGAACCGCGCGGCCACGGATGTGCGCACGTCGTTCACGCACCATGGCGGCAATCTGGGCCAGACCGGCGCCGTGTCATCCGGCTTCGAGAATGTCGGCGAGATCATCTATCCGCCGGAAGCCGGCACCGAGGATGCAATCATGGAAGCCGCGCTCGACGCTGGCGCGAGCGATGTGTCGAGCGATGCGGATGGCCACTACATCTACACCGCGCGTTCGGACCTTGCCGAAGTAGCGGCGGCGCTCGAGGGCAAGATCAAGACGGCGGCGACATCGACCGCGCTGATCTGGAAGCCGCTGAACACGGTTAGCGTCGAAGGCGAGAATGCCGAGAAGCTGATGAAGATGCTCGAAGAGCTCGAAGACTGTGACGACGTGCAGAACGTCTATGGCAACTACGAGATCAGCGAAGCGGAGATGGCGCGGCTGGCGGGGTAGGGCCTAGTTCTTCGCCGGATAGTTGGGCGACTTGTAGATGCCCATGCTGGTAAGCCCCGGCTTGAACTGCTTGTGGCAGGCCTCGCACGCGGCGACGAGACGATCGCCTGCCGTGTTCAGCATGGCCGCATCCTGCGCCATGGACGCCTGAAGCGCATCCATGCCGGCGGCGCTGAGTTCATCCGACATCTTGGTCCATTCCGGATCCGCGACCCAGTCCGCATCGTTCGGACCCGTTCCCGCGAGCTGGATCAGCTTGCCGCTGATGGCCATCTGATAGGCATTGTATTGAGCCTCGAGCCAGCGATCGGCAGTGGTCGGCGGTTCGTAGGCGTCCAGCCAGAGCGGCTCCGACGCGTGATCGACGAGCGCTACCATGATCGCATTCATGCTCACCGGAAGCTTGATCTGCGCCGTGGCCGGTGCGGCAACAGTCGGTGTGGTGGCGGGCGGCGCATCGGCTTTTGTGGGGGCGCAGGCCGTCAGGGCAGTGACCGCTACGAAGCCGAGAATGGCGGACGAGAATGCACGCATGGTGGACAGCCTCTCCTGTTGATCCAGCAGGCAGAGGCTAGGACGAGTGCGGACGGCGAATTTGATGCGGATCAATCGCCGGAAGATGAATTTGAGCGGTCGACGATAGCTGGCCTTAACCGCTTCCCGGCAAGGTGGGGTCATGCGGGGTCGGCAATTTGGCGATATGTCCGGGCCGGACTGGGTGATGGTTCACCAGACGTCTGGCCGCAAGGATTTCAGGCTGTACGCCTTGCTGGCGTTCGGTCTTGTGTTCGCGTTTGCGGGCGCGACGATCGATCCAGCGACCAATTGCGATGAAAGCGGCGCGTGCGCGCCCTGGCTTGTGCCGGTGGCGTTCTGGATGGGTGTTCTGGCCACCGTGGCCGGCCTGACCGGGATCGTGCGCGATTTCCGGCGCGGGAGCCGCATCAATGTGCGTACCGGCGAACTGGTGTGGTGGAACGAGATTCACCCCTCTGCCTCGGGCAGCCTGAAGCTGTCCGACGTGGCGATCATTCGCGTCGACGCCAGTTCGGAGTCCACAACCGTCATGCTGCTCGACGGGGAGGGCAGGCTGCTGCCGTTTGCGGGCGTCGAGGTGTTGCCGGGGCGGCTGGAACAGTGGGCCCGCGGCGTGGCGAAGTTGCAGCCGCATATCCGCGTCGAGCTGGCCTGATCTCTCAGGACACGCGTATTTCCGCTGCGGCCTGCGCAGCCACGTGCAGCCGGTGGCCAAGCTTCGTCTGGCTGAGCGTGGTGCAGACGTGGGCGTCGTAGAGATTGGCGTTGGCGAGGAAGCGGATCGCTTTCGCTTCGAGGTCTTTCGCGCGCCTGGCTTCATCGTCATCGCGGATGCGGTTGTCGCGGATGGCGGCGAGCAGTTGCGCCATGGCGCCGGCGGCGGAGATGGCGTCGACCTGGGCGAGGCGGGTGCGGGCTTCGTCAGCGGCGAGCATGAGATCGTCGGAGATGGCTTCGAGCTGCTGCATCAGGTCTGGCGAGCGGGCGACCTGTGCTTCGAGATGGAGGCGGGCAACATGGTCGATGAAGCCTTCGAGGCGGACGATGGCGGCGGCGCAGGCGGCGGCGGGGCAGAACTCGATCGGGTCGTTGGTCTGGATTTCCATGGGGCGCGTCCTCCTTCGCCGGGTGGCTGCCTCTGAGAGATGCTTTTAGCAGCTCCCGGCGGCCATTGGCACGATTGAGCGCAAGTTCTTAATGACTGGTTAACCGTGCCCTGCGAGGCCCGGTTGCAACGGTTTGGCTGTGGATGGACGCTGTGTTCCGGCTTCAGCCGGGGAGTTTGCCCGACTTCCAGAGATCCTGGAGGTGCTGGAGGATGATCATCTTCGCAGCTTCGGCGCGGCTGGCGCCATAGAGGCCAGTTTCAACAAGGATTTCAAGGCGCTCAGCTGCCTTGGCGGGCAGCACGATCGTGAAAGGCTTGGTCTCTGCGCTGGCAGGTGGCTTGGCCATACAATGTGATTGCAATGTCTTTGCAATGCTTGCAAGGTGATTCTCGCTACAGGCGTCGGGGGGCTTCCGACAGCTGCTGATGGATTCTCCCATGACCAAGACAGCAAATCGCCAACCGCTGACTGTCCGGCTCGATCCTGAGTCGAAGAAACTGTTCGCGGAAGAGGCCGAGAAATGCGGGCTCGAGGCCGGCATCGCCGCGCGGCAGATCCTGGAACTGTATGTGCAGCGCCTGCGCGAGAGCGGCGACTACATCCAGACGCTGGCGGATTTTTCCGCCGCGCTGAAGACGAAGGCGGCCTGAAGCTCTAGGAAGCGCGCTCGCGCTCCGGAGCCTTGTCCATGAAACTGATCGACTCGATTTCCTTCCCCGGCTCGAAGCTTGGCGGGGGAATGAAGACCGGCACGGGCGACGATCGCTATGCGTTCGACGAAGCGGCGGGCTGGGCCTGCGTGATCGATGGCGCGACGGATGTGGGTCCGGTGCGGATTTTCTCGGCGGCTGAATCGGATGCGGCGCGGTATGCCGAAATCTTCGCGGCCGAGATCGTGGCGGGGCCAGCCGATGCGCGCGAGATTCCGCAGGCCTGGTTTGCACGTCTGCTGCCGCGCATTCGCAAGGCGGTTGAGCGTGAGGTGAAGATCCCGCTGAAGGATGCGCCGTTGCCGAGCTACCCGACGGCGGCGGCGACATGGGTGCGCGCGAAGAATGGCAAGCTGGAGGGCGCAACGCTGGGCGACTCGATCGCGATCGTGTGGACGCCTGCAGGGCAGGTCAGCGTGTTCGGCGAGGCGGGCAAGCCGGCCGACGAACAGAAGCGCGCCGTGAAGGTGATGGCGATGACGCCTGAAGAGCGGCTGAAATGGCTGCAGGATGTACGCGCGATCCACAACACGCCGAACGGCTACTGGGTGTTTGGCGTGCAGCCAGAGGCGGCATCGCACATCGTCTATCAGACGGCGGATGCGCCTGCGGGCACGCAGGTTCTGGTGATGACGGACGGCTTCTATCGGCTGGTGTCGCCCTATGGGCGCTATAGCGATGC
>Ga0116177_10000513_pt1 | contig 28376 bp, 28 predicted proteins | sample AD_STIC10_MetaG_FD_89750 | JGI IMG/M metagenome (GOLD analysis project Ga0116177, IMG submission 89750) | Active sludge microbial communities of municipal wastewater-treating anaerobic digesters from USA - AD_STIC10_MetaG | ecosystem: Engineered > Bioreactor > Anaerobic > Digestate | place: USA... | reverse complement strand
GGGACATCGCGACCGTCGACGACGAACGGGTATCGACGTTCTATCGCGCCGGCCCGGCCGGCATCCCGACCCAGGTCGCCTTCAGCCAGGCCACGCGCTGGCCGTCGCTGGATGCGGATCGCGCTGAGGGCTGCATCCGCAGTGTCGCGCATGCGTATTCGCAGGAAGGCGGGCTCGCCGTGCTGGCCGGCAACATCGCGCCCGATGGCTGCGTGGTGAAGACGGCAGGCGTGGACGCATCCGTGCATGTATTCGAAGGGACGGCACGCGTCTATGAAAGCCAGGAGGCGGCGGTGGCCGGCATCCTCGGCGACGAGGTGCAGGCCGGCGACGTGGTGGTGATCCGCTACGAAGGCCCGAAGGGTGGGCCGGGCATGCAGGAGATGCTCTACCCGACCAGTTACCTGAAGTCGAAAGGGCTGGGCAAGGCGTGCGCGTTGCTCACCGATGGCCGCTTCTCCGGCGGCACCTCGGGCCTGTCGATCGGCCATGCGTCGCCGGAGGCCGCGGCGGGTGGCGCGATCGGCCTGGTCCGCGATGGCGACCGCATCCGCATCGATATTCCGGCGCGCAGCATCAACCTGGTGGTGAATGAAGATGAGCTTGCCGCGCGACGCGCCGAGCAAGACGCCAAAGGCTGGAAGCCGGTGCAGCCGCGCGCGCGCAAGGTCAGCACCGCGCTCAAGGCCTATGCGCTGCTGGCGACGAGCGCCGACAAGGGTGCAGTACGCAATACGGCGATGCTCGACGCGACCTGAGTCGCATTCCGGCGTCGCGCGGATTGCCGCGCACGCCCGCCGTCACGGACAATCCGCGGCCTTGCCGGGGACGCCCCGGCGTCTCGCGGCCATGTGCCGCGCAATGGATCGGGGATCGTTCGGATGGGAATCGGGTTTCGCGGGTTGTCGCTGGTCATGCTTGCCGCCTTGCCGCTGGGGGCGACCGCGGGCGACACCATCAAGGTCGCCAGGGTCGTGCCCTACATGCGCGACATCAGCGATACCAACCTGCACAAGTGCGACTGGAACCGGAACCTGCCGGGGCTGATCTCGTGGAAATCGGGTCGCACGGTCGAAGTCACCGATGCCGACCTCGCTACCGTCGAAGGCAAGGTGCTGGTGCTGTCCATCGTGAAGGCGCATACCGCAGGCGGCGGCAACATGAGCGGCCCGAAATGGGGGCAGGTGCGAGGGGAGTTGCGCGAAAACGGCGAGTTGCTCGGTAACTTCAGTCTCCGCCGGGTATCGGCGCGGCCGTTCGACATGGCCGTGTGCAAGCCGCTGGACAGGATCGCCGTGGCGCTGGCGGGCGACATCGCTGCGTGGCTGAAGCATCCCACCATCAACCCGGATGCTGACAAGGTGGCGGAGCCCGCACCCGCCGAGTGACGCGCGCCAGCACCGTGGCCGCGCGCCGTGAGGCATGACGAAACACGCGCCGGCTATGTCGTGATTGGCAATGGTCGCGGCCGGCGCGCTCGACTATCGTGCGGGCTTGTCTCCAGGCAGGCCCGACCATGCGCCCCTTGCACTTGCTGCTGTCGTTCGCGTTGTTGCTGGCCGGCTGCGCGTCGCAACCGGCTGTCGTCGCTGCTGCGCCTGCCACGCACGGCGCCGCGCACGCGCCGCACGCGCGCCCGAAGATGCAGTCCGGCTTCGTGCAAGTCGAGGGCACCCGTTTCACCATCGATGGAAATCCGTATCGCTTCGCGGGTGCGAACTTCTGGTATGGCGCGTATCTCGGTGCGCCCGACGGTATCGGCGACCGTGCGCGGCTGCGCGCCGAACTCGACCAGCTGAAGGCAGCCGGCATCGACAACCTGCGCGTGTTGGCGATGTCCGAAGCCAGTGGCTTCAGGCGCGCGGTGCGTCCCGCGATCATGACCGCGCCGGGCACGTACGACGAACGGCTGCTGCAGGGGCTCGACACCCTGCTGGTGGAAATGGGCAAGCGCGACATGAAGGCCGTGCTCTACCTCAACAATTTCTGGCAATGGTCCGGCGGCATGTCGCGGTACGTGGCATGGGCGACCGGCGAGCCGCTTTCCGACCCCGACGCCAGCGGCGACTGGGATGGCTTCATGCAGAATTCGGCGCGCTTCTACGCGCTGCCGAAGGCGCAGGCGATCTATCGCGACGCGATCCGCACCATCGTTGGCCGCACCAATGGCATCAGCGGCGTGGCGTATGCCGATGATCCGACGGTGATGTCCTGGCAACTGGCGAATGAGCCGCGTCCGGGCAGTGCGAAGGATGGCCACCCCAATCTCGCCGCGTACGACACATGGATCGATGAGACCGCGGGTTTCATCCACGGATTGGCGCCGAAACAACTGGTCAGCACCGGCAGCGAAGGCGCGATGGGCTCGCTCGGCGACCTCGACCTGTTCCTGCAGGCGCACAAGACGCCGAACGTCGATTACCTCACCTTCCACCTGTGGCCGTCGAACTGGAGCTGGATCGACCACAAGGATCCCGCGGCGCGGCTGGAATCAGGCCTGAAGGCCTCGCTGGACTACATCGACAAGCACATAGACGCGGCCGGCAAGCTGGGCAAGCCCATCGTGCTGTCGGAGTTCGGCTTGAACCGCGACGGCGGATCCTACGATGCGGCGTCGGGCACGACTGCGCGCGATCGGTTCTACCGCGCGATCTACGCCCGCCTGTTGCAACGCATGCAGGCCGGCGATGCCATCGCCGGGTCCAATTTCTGGGCATGGGGCGGCCGCGGCCGCACCACCAATGCCGACTTCATGTGGAAGGCCGGCGATCCGTTCACCGGCGATCCTCCCCAGGAAGCGCAGGGGCTGTTCTCGCTGTTCGACAGCGATGCCAGCACCCTCGGGATCGTGTCCGGCCACGCCAGGGCGATCCACGCGCTCGGCCCCTGAGCGGCCCCCCGGCCGGCTGTGGTCTAATTCGCCCTGAAGCGGGGGTACCGCGGGGCGCTTCGGCCCGGCGGTTGAGACAGACCCTTCGAACCTGATCCGGTTCAGACCGGCGTAGGGAAGCTTCGCAGGCAATGTGGGAGGGGCTTCAGCCCCGACTGCCCCGGCGTCGGGGCTGAAGCCCCTCCCACATTCAATCTCCTGCGCCGCCGCTTCGTCCCCTGAGCCACTCTGGACGATGCCGATGAATGCCATTCCCAAGCCCGCCGCCGACCTGCTGCAGCAGACCGGGCAGTTGTCCGAATCCGTGACCCGGCCGATCCCCGGCTCGCGCAAGATCTTCGTCGAAGGCTCGCGGCCCGACCTGCGGGTGGCGATGCGCGAGATCGCGCAGACGCAGACGCCGACCCTGTTCGGGGGTGAAACCAATCCGCCGATCACCGTCTACGATCCGTCCGGTCCGTACACCGATCCCGACGCCCGCATCGACCTGTCGGTCGGCCTGCCTGCATTGCGCGCCAAGTGGATCGAGGAACGCGGCGACACCGAACTGCTGCCGCAGCTGAGCTCGGCGTTCGGTCGCGGCCGCGAGCACGATCCGAAGCTGGCCGGCGTGCGCTTTCCCAACCGCACCTTGCCGCGTGTGGCCAAGGCCGGCGCCAACGTCAGCCAGATGCACTATGCGCGCAAGGGCATCGTCACGCCGGAGATGGAGTACGTCGCGATCCGCGAGAACCAGCGGCTGGATGCGGTGCGCGATGCGTTGCTGCTGAAGCAGCATCCGGGCGAATCGTTCGGTGCCAGCATCCAGAAATTCATCACCCCGGAATTCGTGCGCGACGAGATCGCCCGCGGCCGCGCGATCCTCCCGAACAACATCAACCACCCGGAAAGCGAGCCGATGATCATCGGCCGCAACTTCCTGACCAAGATCAACGCGAACATCGGCAACAGCGCGGTGTCTTCCGGCATCGCCGAGGAAGTGGAAAAGCTGGTGTGGTCGATCCGCTGGGGCGGCGACACGGTGATGGACCTCAGCACCGGCAAGCACATCCACGAAACCCGCGAGTGGATCATCCGCAATTCGCCGGTGCCGATCGGCACCGTGCCGATCTACCAGGCGCTGGAGAAGGTGGACGGCCGCGCCGAGGAACTCAACTGGGAGATCTTCCGCGACACCCTGATCGAACAGGCAGAGCAGGGCGTGGACTACTTCACCATCCATGCCGGCGTGCTGCTGCGGCACGTGCCGCTGACCGCGAAGCGGGTCACCGGCATCGTGTCGCGCGGCGGTTCGATCATGGCCAAGTGGTGCCTGGCGCATCACAAGGAGAATTTCCTCTACACCCATTTCGAGGACATCTGCGAGATCATGAAGGCCTACGACGTGGCCTTCAGCCTGGGCGACGGCCTGCGTCCCGGCTGCATCGCCGACGCCAACGACGCCGCCCAGTTCGGCGAGCTGGAAGCGCTGGGCGAACTGACCAAGATCGCGTGGAAGCACGACGTGCAGACCATGATCGAAGGCCCCGGCCACGTGCCGATGCAGATGATCAAGGAGAACATGGACAAGCAGCTGGCCGAGTGCGGCGAGGCGCCGTTCTACACGCTCGGGCCGCTGACCACCGACATCGCGCCAGGCTACGACCACATCACCTCCGCGATCGGCGCGGCGATGATCGGGTGGTTCGGCACCGCGATGCTCTGCTACGTGACGCCGAAGGAACACCTTGGCCTGCCGAATCGCGAAGACGTGCGCGACGGCATCATGGCCTACAAGATCGCGGCGCACGCGGCCGACCTCGCCAAGGGCCATCCGGGTGCGCAGGTGCGCGACAACGCGCTCTCCAAGGCGCGTTTCGAATTCCGTTGGGAAGACCAGTTCCACCTGGGCCTGGATCCGGAGAAGGCGAAGTCCTTCCACGACGAAACCCTGCCGAAGGAGGCGCACAAGGTCGCGCATTTCTGCTCGATGTGCGGCCCGCATTTCTGTTCGATGAAGATCACCCAGGACGTGCGCGACTATGCCGCCGAGCATGGCGTGGACGAAGCCGTTGCGCTGGAGGCCGGCATGGCGGAGAAATCCGCGGAGTTCCGCGAGCAGGGTGCCGAGGTCTACCGCGAGGCCTGATCCATCGGACCGCAGCCCGTTCATGGTTTGGCTGGTCGCGTTCGCCTCGCGTTGCAGGGCTGCATGCTAGTGTTCCGGCTCGTCCGCATCGACCCCGGGAGTGCTTCCATGCGAGCCCTGCAGCGCACCAGCCAATGGTTGTTCGTCCTCCTCGCCACGGCCATGCTGGCGGCATGTGCCACCGGTCCGCAGGTGCGGACCGACCAGGATCCAACGGCGGACTTCAGCAAGTACCGGACCTGGTCGTTCTACAGCCCGATCGCGATGGAAGAGTCGGGTTATTCCACCTGGATCTCCGACCGGATCAAGGACAACGTGCGCAAGGAAATGGAGGCGCGCGGTTATCGCTACGTCGAGTCGTCCCCCGACCTGCAGGTGAATTTCCAGGGCGTGGTGCAGGATCGGACGGATGTGTTCTCGATGCCGCGCAGCGGCGTGCAGTTCTTCTACAACTACCGGCGCAATGCCTATGTCGGGGTGCCGGTCTGGTACGACGAGACCCAGGTCAGCCGCTACCGCGAGGGCACCCTGACCGTCGACTTGGTCGATGCGCGCCGCAACCGCATGGTCTGGACCGGCGATGCGATCGCCCGGGTGGTCAAGCGCACGCCCGAGCAGAAGATGGCCGAGATCGACCAGGCCATCAATGCGATCTTCCTGCAGTACCCGCATCGCGCGGGCACGCCCTGATCGCTTCCCGCATCGCCTGAAGCAACCGCCATGTCGGTCGAGGATGTCGCCCTGCAGACGCAGCGCCTGCGCCGCGTCGCGCGCCGCCATCCGTCGGCGTTCCTGCTGGCGGCGCAACTGCTCAGCCTGCTGGTCTATCCGTTGATGGACGACGGCACGGGCGGCCGCATGCTGTTCGGCGCGGTCGCCCTGGTGGTGGTTCCGCTGGCGGTGTGGGTGGTCAATCGCAGTTCGTTCGTCAACACGGTGGCCTGGCTGCTGGCGATCCCGGCGATGCTGCTGACCGTGATCGCCGTGGCCTTCGGCAACGATGCACTGCTGCCCTATTCGGCATTGCTGGAAGCGGCGCTGTATTTCTACGCCGCGGCCAGCCTGATCTCCTACATGTTGCACGACCACAAGGTGACCGCCGACGAACTGTTCGCGGCGGCCGCCACGTTCACCTTGCTGGCCTGGGGCTTTGCATACGCGTATTACGTCTGCCAAGCCTGGTATCCCGGCAGTTTCACCGGGTTCGAGCCGGGGCGCCCACGCACCTGGATGGAGCTGCTGTTCTACAGCTTCAGCAACCTTTCGGCGACCGGCCTGGGCGACGTGTTGCCGGTCAGCGCGCCGGCACGCGTGCTGACCATGCTCGAGCAGTTCGCCGGCGTGGGCTACATCGCCACCGTGGTCTCGCGGCTGATCGGGTTGACCATCGTCCGCCAGGAGCGCGGCTGAAGCCGCAGCGTGGGGCCGCTACAATGGCGGCCTCGCCGATGCATCGCCCGGATCCACCGGAATGAAGCTGCCACGTCCGTTCATCCAGTTGCCGCTGCTGTTCGACGCCGGCGTGCTCGCGGCCGAGATCGAGGCGCTGGGCGAAGGCGTATGGCGCGACCACCCGCAGAAATTCCCCGGCAATTCGATGCTGCCCTTGTTGGCCGTCGACGGCGAGCCGGCCAATGAATCCTTCGCCGGCACCATGGCGCCGACGCCCGAACTGCTGCGCTGCCCGTACCTGATGCAAGTGATGGCCAGTTTCGGCGCCACTCTCGGGCGCACGCGCCTGATGCGCCTGGCCGGGCAGGCCGAAGTCACTCCGCACGTGGACCAGGGCTATTACTGGGCCGAGCGCGTGCGCGTGCACGTGCCGATCGTGACCCAGCCGACGGTGCGTTTCGAGTGCGGGGAGGTGGCCATCCACATGGCCGCGGGCGAGTGCTGGATCTTCGATACGTGGCGCAACCACAACGTCATCAACGATGCCAGCCAGAGCCGCATCCACCTGGTCGCCGATACCGTCGGCGGCGAAGCGTTCTGGGATCTGGTCGCCGCGGGGCGGGGACACGACGCCGACCGCGGAGCGTGGAAGGCGATCCATGTCCCCCCTTCATCGGCGGCGGCAGCGCTGGTGTGCGAGCACTACAACATCCCCCGGGCGATGACACCATGGGAGGCGGACTACCACATGCGCCGCCTGCTGGACGATGCCGATCCGCGCGATCCGAACCTGGCGGCCGCGCATGCGCAGGTCGAGCGCTTCTTCCAGGCCTGGCGAGGCCTGTGGGCCCGTTACGGCGATTCGGGCGAAGGCAAGGCGGAATACTGGGCGACGCTGGAACGGTTCATCCAGCAGGTGCCGGAGCCGGTCGCGATGATCAGGCTGGCCAATGGCACGCGCTGGATCGATGGCGTGCTGGCGCGCGTGGCCAAGATGGCGGTCAGGCGATCCTGACCGCGCCCGCCCCGCATGCACTGCGGGGCGATGCGGCCTGGCTCAGAAGTTCGGCTTTTCCGCGCTGGCTTCGTAGCGCTCGATCGACTCGACCAGCAGCTGGCGGGCCTCGTCGCGGCCGCCCCAGCCGTCCAGCTTGACCCACTTGCCGGCTTCCAGGTCCTTGTAGTGCTCGAAGAAGTAGCCGATGCGGTCGAGCCAGTGCTTCGGCACGTCGTCGATGTGCTGGATGTGGTCGTAGCCGGGGTAGACCTTGCTGATCGGCACCGCCAGCATCTTCTCGTCGGCACCGGCCTCGTCGACCATGCGCAGCACGCCAACCGGGCGCACCCGGATCACCGAGCCGGGGATGAGCGCCAGCGGCATCAGCACCAGCACGTCGGCCGGGTCGCCATCGCCGCACAGCGTGTGCGGGACGTAGCCGTAGTTGCACGGGTAGCGCATCGGCGTGGACAGCACGCGGTCGACGAAGATCGCCCCGCTGGCCTTGTCCACTTCGTACTTGACCGGCTCGGCATCCTTCGGGATTTCGATGATGACGTTGAGTTCGTCCGGCGGATTCTTGCCGGTGGGGACGAGGTCGAGGCCCATGACGTGGTCGTTCCTGGAGGTGGGTGGGGCCGTTCGGCCGCTCTGGCACTGCATTCTACGTCGGTCGGTGCTGCGTTGCAGCACGCCGCGATCGGTTACCGGGTCGGTGCGCCGCCGGCGGGCGTGGCGTCATCGGATTCCAGCACCGGCTGCAGCGCTGCGGAAGGATCCGGCCGCACCGCCGGCAGGTCGGTGAGCAGCAGCGTGGTGCCGGGCTTGAGGACGTCGTAGAGGCGGCGCGCGAAGGCGTCATCCACCCGCAGCGGCATCGATTGCAACTGCAGTTGCAGCATGGCCAGCGATTCGCCGTCCACGCCCAGGATCGGGTATGCGGTCCAGTCGTGGCGTGGGCGGTCGGGGGCGAGCAGGCTGGGACCAGCGGTGTTCTCGCCGCCGATCACGATCAGCACCGAGCCGCCGATGGCGAAGCCGTCGCGGATGTCCAGCGCGGCTTCGGCGAACACCACGCCGTTGCGCATCGCGAACACGCGCCTGTCCGCCAGGCTGACCAGCACGCTGACCGGGCCGGTCGGGTCGGTGAGGGCGTCGTTCCAGGTGTAACCGGCCAGGATGTTGCCGGTCGAGACCGCCGAGCCGTCTTTCGCCACCGGCGCCAGTACCGCCGGGTACACCGCGCTGGCGGCACCGGCCTTGGCATTCGCCACCACCACGGTGTCGCCGGTGCGGGTTTCCGCGAAGAGCTTTTCCGCGAAGGCGTGCGGCAGGCGAACGCAGCCGTGCGAGGCCGGGTAACCCGGCAGCGCCCCGCCATGCAAGGCGATGCCGTCCCAGGTCAGTCGCTGCATCCACGGCATCGGCGCGTTGCTGTAGAGGTTGGACCGGTGGTCCTTGTTCTTCTGCAGGATGGTGAACACGCCGGTGGGCGTTTCCTTGCCCGGCTTGCCCGAACTGATCGTGGACACGCCGATCGCCAGGCCGTTGCGGTACACGTAGGCGCGTTGCTCGTCCAGGCTGATCACCAGCACCATCGGCCCGCTGGGCGCGATCTCCGGGTGCCACAGGAACTGGCCCGGCGCCAGCGTGACCTGCGTGGCGGCGGGTGGCTTGGCTTGCGCGATTGCGGCGGGCGCGCAGGGCGCGAGCATGAGGGCGGCGAGCAGCGAGAGGCAGGCGCGGCGCATGGGGGTTCCACCGGCGGGGACGCCGCGGAGTATGGCGGATGCCGGAAACGAAAACGGCGGCCGAAGCCGCCGTTCCGTGGATTCCCCGCCGGCTCGTTACTGCGCCGGCACTTCCGCCACTGGCGCATCGGCCGGGGCGGCGGTCGCGCCTTCGGCCGTTGCCGGCGCTTCGGCAACCGGCGCAGGGGCCTCGACGGCTGGGGCAGGCGCTGCCTCCACCGCCGCGGCCTCGACCGCCACCGGGGCAGCCGTCGCATGGTTGTCGCCGCTGGCGCTGGAGACCGGCAACAGCGGCACGATCAGCAGGGCCACGATGTTGATGATCTTGATCAGCGGGTTGACCGCCGGGCCGGCGGTGTCCTTGTACGGATCACCGACGGTGTCGCCGGTCACCGCGGCCTTGTGCGCCTCGGAGCCCTTGCCGCCGAAGTTGCCATCCTCGATGTACTTCTTGGCGTTGTCCCACGCGCCGCCACCGGTGGTCATCGAGATCGCCACGAAGATGCCGGTCACGATGGTGCCGATCAGCAGGCCGCCAAGCGCCTCCGGCCCCAGCAGCAAGCCGATGATGATCGGCACCGCCACCGGCAGCAGCGACGGCACGATCATTTCCTTGATCGCGGACTTGGTCAGCATGTCCACGGCCTTGTCGTACTGCGGCTTGCCGGTGCCGTCCATGATCCCGGGGATGTCGCGGAACTGGCGGCGCACTTCCTCCACCACGCTGCCGGCCGCGCGGCCCACGGCTTCCATCGCCATGGCGCCGAACAGGTACGGGATCAGGCCGCCGATCAGCAGGCCGATGATCACCCGGTGGTCGGACAGGTCGAACGCGAACTTCATGCCGCCGTTGGCCGCTTCCAGGTTGTGCGTGTAGTCGGCGAACAGGACCAGTGCCGCAAGCGCCGCCGAGCCGATCGCGTAACCCTTGGTCACCGCCTTGGTGGTGTTGCCCACCGCGTCCAGCGGGTCGGTGATATTGCGCACTTCCGGCGGCAGCTCCGCCATCTCGGCGATGCCGCCGGCGTTGTCGGTGATCGGGCCGTAGGCGTCCAGCGCCACGATCATGCCAGCCATCGACAGCATCGACGTGGCGGCGATGGCGATGCCGTACAGGCCGCCATGCAGGTAGGAGAACCAGATCGCCAGGCAGACCGCGATCACCGGCAGCGCGGTGGACTTCATCGACACGCCGAGGCCGGCGATGATGTTGGTGCCGTGCCCGGTGGTGGAGGCCTTGGCCACGTGCTGCACCGGCTTGTACTGGGTGCCGGTGTAGTACTCGGTGATCCACACGATCACGCCGGTCAGCAGCAGGCCGATCAGCGCGCAGATGTAGAGGTTCATCGCGCCGTGGGCGTTGTCGCCCATCAGCTGGGTGGTGATCGGGTAGAACGCGATCGCCGCCAGCACCGCCGAGATGATCACGCCCTTGTACAGCGCGCCCATGATGTTGGGCTTGTCGCCGCTGACCTTGACGAAGGCCGCGCCGATGATCGATGCGAGGATCGACACGCCGCCCAGCACCAGCGGATACAGCACCGCGTTCTTGCCGGCGAAGTCCGCGCTGCCCGGCACCATCGTCATCATGCCGCCCAGCAGCATGGTGGCGATCACCGTGACCGCGTAGGTCTCGAACAGGTCGGCGGCCATGCCGGCGCAGTCGCCGACGTTGTCGCCCACGTTGTCGGCGATCACCGCCGGGTTGCGCGGGTCGTCTTCGGGAATCCCGGCCTCGACCTTGCCGACCAGGTCGGCACCGACGTCCGCACCCTTGGTGAAGATGCCGCCGCCGAGGCGCGCGAAGATCGAGATCAGAGACGAGCCGAACGCCAGGCCCACCAGCGCGTGCAGGTTGTCGGCCTGCGACAGGCCCATCTTCTGCAGCACGAAGTAGTAGCCGGCCACGCCCAGCAGGCCCAGCCCCACCACCAGCATGCCGGTGATCGCGCCGCCCTTGAAGGCGACGTTCATCGCCGGGCCCATGCCGCTGCGCGCGGCCTCGGCGGTGCGCACGTTGGCGCGCACCGACACGTTCATGCCGATGTAGCCGGCGGCGCCGGACAGGATCGCGCCGATGGCGAAGCCGATCGCGGTATGCCAGTTCAGGAACACGCCGATGAGGACGAACAGGACCACGCCGGCGACCGAGATCGTCATGTACTGGCGATTGAGGTAGGCGCGCGCGCCTTCCTGGATCGCCCCCGCGATCTCCTGCATGCGTTCGTTGCCGGCGGGTTGCCGGTTGATCCAGCCGGCGGCCCACAGGCCGTAGGCGATCGCGATGACGGCGCAGACCAGCGCCAATACCAAACCGTATTGCTCCAGCATGAAACCCCTCCCCGGAGTGTTCGTATGGAAGACCGTTGGGTGTGCACCCGCCGTCGGCGGGCGACGCCCCGACTATCGCACAGCGCGGCGCCTGCCGGATGCGCGCGGAAGCAGGGATCGCGCCATGAATGCCCGATTCATCGAACGCGTGGCAGCCTGCCGCTCCCAGCCGTCCCACCGGAGCCATGCGATGCTGCGACCGCACATACTGTTGAGCCTGTTGCTGGTGGCCACCGCCAGCGTCCAGGCTGCCGATCCGGTGCCCGAAATCCGTCGCGACGTGGCCAGCCCGCAAGCCACCGGCGTCGTCCATACGTTGCGCACCATCCCCGAAGCCTGCGCGCGCCTGGAGGGCCGGTTCACCGGCAATGCCGGCAAGCCCTACGAGTTCGCCGCGGTCCGGACCAGCGATCGTTGCGCCCCGCGCGCGAAGCTGGTCGATGCCGCCAATGCCAAGGCCTCGGTCGCCAACGGCTGGGTCCTGAACGACGTGATCCGCGTGCCGAGCGCGAGCTGCCCGTCGCGCCAGGCGGTGGTGCGCGTTTGGCGCAAGGATGCGAAGGTGGCCCCGCCCAAGTTGGATGCACAGGGCCGTTCGCGGATCTACCTCAAGGACAGCATGGACGCCGCCCGCGCCGGCGACCTCAAGCCAATCCCGGTGTTCGCCGCGGCGATGACGCTGGAAGGCCTGGCCTGCAAGTGATTGCGGCCCGCGTCAGTCCGGGATTTCCACCCGCTTGAGCTTGCTGCCCGCGCCGGTCCTGATGCTCACCGAGGATTTGGCGCAGCCGAAATGGCGAGCGACCAACCCGATCAGTTCCGCATTCGCCTTGCCATCCACCGGCGCCGATTTCAGCTGCGCCAGCCAGGTGCCGTCGTCCTGGCGCGTGAGCGAGGAGAGGCGGGCATTCGGTTTGGCTTTCACCAGCAGGGTCGGCATCGCGGCAGCATGGCATGCGATGCGGGGTCCGCGGAAACAGGAACGCCCGGCGATGCCGGGCGTCCCGGGGTGGTGCGGGGCAGGGACTCAGTTGCCGACTTTCAGCTTGCCGCCCTTGCCCAAGCCGCCTTCGACTTCCTGTGCCTCGTAGTTGCGCAGGGCGCGCACCAGGTTGTTGTAGGCATCCGCGAAGGCCGCGGCGAGCACCTTGCCTTCCGGGGTATTCGTGTAGCCGCCCAGCGCGCCGTAGCCCGAACCGCCCCAGCCGGCGATACCGCCGCCGAAGTCGGTCTTGCGCGCCTGGCCCTGCGCCGCCGCCAGCTGCACGCCGGAGCGGTTGTCGATCATGGTCAGGATGGTTTCCGCTTTCTTGAACTTCAGCCCGCCGACCACCGCGCCGATCGCACCCAGCTTGCGGCCACCGAAGGCACCGAGCACCCCGCCGATGCCGCCGGCATCGCTCTGCGAGAAGTTGATGGTGGGATTGATGGTGTAGTCGGCGGCGACCATCTGGCCCTTGCCGAAGTTGCTGCCCTCGCGGATCTCGCCGCTGTCGGCCAGGGCGCGTTCCTGCATCATGTTCTGCATCGCGCGGCCACGCTCGACCACCACGAAGCAGTTGGACTGCTGGATCATCATCCGGATGAGCGGAATCGTGGACGGCAGGCGCAGGTCGGAGGTCAGGTAGCGATACCAGTCGCCGTCCTGCTCCTCGACCACGCCGACCGTGCCCAGCGGCGCGTCGCAGTGCTCGAGCGTTGCGGAAGCCCCCGACGAATTGGCGCCGGCCGCGGCGCCCTTCGGGTCGTTCTTGTTGCGCTGGGCCAGGGCCGGTCCGCTCAACAGCAGGCAGGCGCCCGCGACCAACAACAGCTTCTTCATCGATATCCCCTCAGGTTGTGTCTGGATCGTTCGAAACGGCGGCTCGGCCGGATCTGCCCCGGTGCTCAGCCGGCCCAGGCGGGCAGTTTGCGCCGTATCGTGGCTTGCGGGAGTACTACGTAATCGGGCAGTCCGTTCCGGCCATAAGGGGGGTAGGCCTCGCCCGCGATCAGCGGGGTCAGATAGCGGCGCGCAGCGGCGGTGATGCCATGGCCGTCGGCGCGGATGAACCCCTTCGGCATGGTTTTCTCGTGATTGGCGACCTTCGACAACGGCGCAACATCGACGTGCCACTCATACGGTTCGTCGGCGGTGCGCACGATCACCGGCATCACCGCGTTCTGCCCGGCCAATGCGCAGTCCACCGCGGCGCGACCGACCGCCATCGCCTGTTCGAGGTCGGTCTTCGAGGCCAGGTGGCGGGCGGAGCGTTGCAGGTAGTCGGGCAGCGCCCAGTGCACCTTGTGACCGAGCACGTCCTTGACCCGCCCGGCCAGGTGCGAGGCCACGCCGCCCAGTTGCGCATGCCCGAACGCATCCTTGCCGCCGCCGGCATCGGCCACGAATGTCCCGTCCGCGGTGCGGATGCCCTCGCTGGCCACGACCACGCAATGGCCCACCCGCTTCACCACGGCATCCACGCGTGCCAGGAAATCGGCTTCGTCGAACGGCCGTTCCGGGAACAGGATCAAGTGCGGGGCCTCGTCGCGGCCTTCGCCGGCCAGTCCCGCGGCCGCGGCCAGCCAACCGGCATGCCGGCCCATCGCTTCGTACACGAAGACCTTGGTCGAGGTCTCGGCCATCGCCGCCACGTCCAGCGCGCATTCGCGCACCGACACCGCGGTGTACTTCGCCGCCGAGCCGAAGCCGGGGCAGCAGTCGGTGACCGCCAGGTCGTTGTCGATCGTCTTCGGCACGCCGACGCAGGTCAGCGGATAGCCGAACTCGGCTGCCAGCTGCGAGACCTTCAATGCGGTGTCGGCGGAATCGTTGCCGCCGTTGTAGAGGAACCAGCGCACGTCATGCGCCTGCAGGACGGCGAGCAGGCGCTCGTACCTGGCGCGGTCGGCCTCGACCGATTTCAGCTTGAGCCTGCAGCTGCCGAACGCGCCACCGGGCGTATGCGCCAGCGCCTTGACCTGGGCGGTCGAGAGGGTGGTCGTATCGATGAGTTCCTCGCGCAGCGCGCCGAGGATGCCGTTGCGGGCGGCCAGCACCCGCACTTTCCGGGCCCGGGCGGCCTGCAGCACGGCGGAGGCGGTGGCGTTGATGACGGCGGTGACGCCGCCGCTCTGGGCGTACAGCAAGGTGCCTGCGGGCATGCCGGTTTCCTCGGGGGATAGGCCCTTGGTCGAAGCTGCGGGCCGGACGCATAACGATACGGTAAGCTGGCCCGGACGAGGCCGGCACGCGTGGCGTGGCGGCCGCCCCCCGATTTCTGGAGCGATGCGATGCGATTGGTTCTGTTGGGCGCGCCGGGTTCCGGCAAGGGCACCCAGGCGGCACGACTGAAGGAACACCTGCAAGTCCCGCACATCTCCACCGGCGACCTGTTGCGCGCCGAAGTGGCCGCCGGCACCCCGTTGGGCCTGCAGGCCAAGGAAGTGATGGCGCGAGGCGACCTGGTCAGCGACGCGATCCTGCTGGGCATGCTGAAAGACCGTTTCTCGCGCGACGACACCAAAGCCGGCTTCATCCTCGATGGCTATCCGCGCAACCTGGCGCAGGCGGCGGCCCTGGACGACTTGCTTGCCAGCCTCGGGCAGAAATTCGATGCCGCCGTCCAGCTCACCGTGGACAACGAGCAGATCATCGAGCGCCTGGCCGGCCGTGCGAAGGCCGAAGGCCGCGCCGACGACAGCCCGGACTCGGTCCGCCACCGCCTCAACGTGTACGACCAGCAGACTGCGCCGGTGATCGACTTCTACCGCCAGCACGGCCAGCTCACCGTGGTCGATGGCGTGGGCTCGCTGGACGAGGTATTCACCCGCATCGTCGAGGCGATCCAGCCGGGGCACGAGGTCGGTTGACGTAGTTCCTTCTCCCGCATGCGGGAGAAGGTGGCCCGCAGGGCCGGATGAGGGTGTGCTCTCGTTCCACCCTCACCCCAACCCTCTCCCGCCAGCGGGAGAGGGAGAAAAGCAGAAATGCGATCAGCCCGGAATGACAAGCACAGCATGAAACTCCACATCCTCGGCATCGCCGGTACCTTCATGGGTGGCGTCGCCGCGCTGGCGCGCGAACTCGGCCATGCGGTCGAGGGCAGCGACCAGAACATCTATCCGCCGATGTCGACCCAACTGGAACAGCTGGGCATCGCGCTGAAGCAAGGCTATTCGCCTGCGAATATTTCAGGCGACTGCGACGAGATCGTGGTCGGCAATGCGCTGTCGCGCGGCAATGAGGCGGTCGAGCACGTGCTCGATGCCGGCTTGCGCTACACGTCAGGCGCGCAGTGGTTGAGCGAACAAGTCCTCCCGGGTCGCGACGTGCTGGCGGTCGCCGGCACCCACGGCAAGACCACGACGACGACCATCCTGTCCTACCTGCTGGAAGCAGCCGGTCGTTCGCCGGGCTTCCTGATCGGCGGCGTGGCCGAGGATTTCGGCGTGTCGGCGCGCATCGGCAGCGGACCCGACTTCGTGGTCGAGGCCGACGAATACGACACCGCCTTCTTCGACAAGCGCAGCAAGTTCGTCCACTACCGCCCGCTGGTCGCGATCCTCAACAACCTCGAGTACGACCACGCCGACATCTTCCCGGACGTGGCGGCGATCCAGCGCCAGTTCCATCACCTGGTGCGCACCGTGCCGCGCCGCGGCCGGCTGGTCGTCAACGGCCACGACGAACGCTTGCGCGAAGTGCTGGCGATGGGCTGCTGGACGCCGGTGGAGCGCTTTGGTCTGGATGCGTCGTTCGAGTGGAGCGCACGCAAGTTGCGCGATGACGGCAGCATGTTCGCGGTGATGCGTGCTGGTGAACAACTCGGCATCGTCGAATGGCCGCTGCTCGGCGACCACAATGTGCTCAACGGCCTGGCCGCGCTGGCGGCCTGCGCAGCGGTCGGCGTGGATGCCGCGGCGATCATCCCGTCGCTGGCCGCCTTCAGCAGCGTCAAGCGGCGCATGGAAGTGATCGGCGAACGCGCCGGCATCACCCTCTACGACGACTTCGCCCACCATCCGACCGCGATCGCGACCACGCTGGCGGGTTTGCGCGCGAAGGTCGGCCCCGCCCGCATCGTGGTGGCGATGGAACCGCGGAGCAATTCGATGCGGCTGGGAGCGCATGCCGAGGCGCTCGCCCCGTCGCTCGACATCGCCGATGTGGTGGTGTTCCTGGCCCGGCCGGAATTGCCGTGGGATGCGGGCAAGGTGGTCGGTGCACTGAAAGGCGAGGCACACGTGGTGGCCGGTGCCGATACACTGATCGCGCGGTTGCGTACGGTCGTTCGCGCTGGCGACCACGTGGTGTTCATGTCCAACGGCGGCTTCGATGGCGCGCCGCGGCGGTTCCATGCCGCCCTGCAGGATGGCTGACGCCGCCGCGTCGCTGCCGTTGTTCCCGTTGCACGGCGTGCTGGTGCCGGGTGCCGCGCTGGACCTGCGGATCTTCGAGCGTCGCTACCTCGACATGGTCGGCGAGTGCGGGCGCAACGGATCCGGCTTCGGGGTCTGCCTGATCCTGGAGGGGAACGAAGCCGGCGCGCCGGCGACGCCCGTCGCCTTCGGCACCGAAGCCGTGATCGAGGATTTCGGCAACACGCCGGAAGGCTTGTTGTCGCTGCGCGTGCGCGGCCGCCGCCGTTTCCACGTCCTGCGCACCCGCGTGCGCGACACCGGCCTGGTCGTCGCCGACATCGAGTGGCGCGCGGATGCGGGGGCATCGTCGCGCCTGCGCCCGGAACATGCCTTGTTGGCCGAATTGCTGCGACGGATCCTGCTGCAGGTCGACGCCGGCCACGTCGATCCGGATCCCGCGTTGTTCGACGACGCCGCATGGACGGGGTGGCGGCTGGCCGAACTGTTGCCCTTGTCGATGCCGCAGCGGCAGGCGTTGCTGCAACTCGATGACCCGCACGCGCGCCTGCAGTTCCTGCTCGACGGCATCGCCGCCGACCCCAACTGATCGCTGCGCTCAGGGCGGATCGATGCGGATCCGCAGCGTCGCGTCGCGCTCCGCGGAGGTCCCGGCGAGCTGCAGCACGTCATCGGGCAATGCATGCGCATGCGGTTCCGGCTGCCACAGGGTCAGCAGGCGCAAGCGCTTGCGTCCGTGCATGCGTTCGTAGCGGGCAATCCAGAGTGGCTTGCCGCTCGCCAGTCGCGCCGGCGCGGGCCAGACGCGCAGCACTTCAAGCTCGTCGGCCAGGGGGCCGGCGCGGCGCAGCAGCAATCGCTCCGGGTGTCCGTCCAGGGCAAGCGGCAGTACCGGCTGCTCGGCGAGCGCATGGTCGTCGTCCAGCAGGCCGAGCACCGCGACCCAGTCGGCCGGGGCTTGCACGGTCCAGCCCTGTGCCTGCAATCGCCGCTGCAGCACGCCCAGGTTGCCGGCGGCTTCAAGATCGAAGTGACGCGGATCGTCGATGCCCTGCGACCACCAGCGCGTGTCGTCGATGACGTGCGTCGGTGCCGGCGGCTCGAACTGCGCAAGCGTCGCTTCCGCGCTGCGCGGTGCATGCCAGAGCGCGACCAGCAAGAAGCTGCCGTAGAACGCCCACGCGAGCGGCCGCATCCAGAACGAGCGCGCGCTGTGGCGGCGATAGGCGATGCCGAGCACGAGCAGCCAGATCACCCCCAGCAGAACGCCGCCGGTGATGTCGCTCAGCCAGTGCGCGCCCAGGTACAGCCGCGCGAAGCCGACCAGCGCCGTCGCCACGCCGGCCAGCAGGTAAGGCCACACACGCTGGCGGCCGGGCAGTTCGCGCGCGATCAGCACCGCGAAGAAGCCGAACACCACGGTCGTCATCGTCACCGCGACCGAGGGGAAGCCGAACCCCGCGACGGCGGTCGGCGGGCGCGGCATGTCGGCGACCGCGCCCAGGCCGACGGTCAGCGCCAGGCCCACGGCGATCGCACCCAGCCAGTGGGCTGCGGCCATCCAGCGCTTGCGCCACAGCAGCCATCCCATCGCCACCAGCGCGGGGAACCCCAGCACCGGTGCGCTGCCGATCGCGGACAGCGATGCCATCAGGCGGTCGGCCAGCGGATTGCGCAGGGCGAACATCGCCGCATGCACGTCGTGGTCGAACAGCGACGGCCCGCCGCGCATGAGCAGCGAGGCACTGAAGCCAGCCCACAGCCAGGCGACCACGAACAGGCAGCAGGCCAGCACCAGCAGGGACGCGGATTCCGGCCGGCGCGGATCGATCAGCGCGGCGGCGTAGCGGCCCAGCCGCGGATGCGCACGCGTCCAGCGCAGGCCGCGGGCGAGGAGGGTGTCGGCGTGGTTGGCGAACCAGCGCCATGTGTAGAGCACCAGTGCCCAGACCAGCGCCAGCACTGCGACCAGGCCCAGCAGCACCAGCACCAGCTTGTCCGCCACCGCCGCCACCGCATCGTAGGACGCACCGAAGATCCAACCCGGTGCCAGGAACAGCGCGGCCCATGCGAAGCAGGCGAAGAGGCTGGCCGGCATGTAACGCCGCAACGGCATGTGCAGCATCCCGGCCACCGCCGGCACGAACGGGCGCACCGCGCCCACGAATCGCGCGATCACCAGGCCTTTCGTCCCGTGCCGGCGGAACAGGGTCTCGCCGCGATCCAGCAGTTGCGGGTAGCGGCGGAACAGCCAGAGTTCGCGCATCGCCGGTCCCCAGCGATGGCCGATCCAGTAACTCAGGCCATCGCCGATGAAGGCGCCCAGCGCGGCGCAGGTCACTGCGTACGGGCCGTCGATGTGTCCCAGGCCGATCAGGGTGCCGACCGCGAACAGCAAAGGCAGCGCGGGAACGATGATGCCGACCACCGCCAGCGCATCGCAGAAGGCGATCAGGAATACGAGCCCGCCCGCGGCATGCGGATGAGCGGTGATCCAGGCGATGGTGGCGTCGAACCAGGCGCTCTGCATCGGCCGATTATAGAAGGTGGGATGCAGGCATCGGATTACACTCCCGGCTCACCCCACTGATGGCGCGCGTGATGGCATCTCTTTCCGGCAAGACCCTGTTCATCACCGGCGCCTCGCGCGGCATCGGCCTGGCCATCGCACTGCGCGCCGCGCGCGATGGTGCGAATGTCGCCATCGCGGCCAAGTCGGATGTCGCCAATCCCAAGCTGCCGGGCACCATCCATAGCGCGGCGCAGGCCGTGAACGATGCCGGTGGGCGTGGCCTTGCGCTGAAATGCGACATCCGCGAGGAAGACCAGGTGCGCGCGTCGATGGCAGCCACGGTCGATGCGTTCGGCGGCATCGACATCCTGGTCAACAACGCCAGCGCGATCTGGCTGCGCGGCACGCTGGACACGCCGATGAAGCGCTTCGACCTGATGCAGCAGGTCAATTCCCGCGGCAGTTTCCTGTGTGCGCAGGCTTGCCTGCCCTACCTGCTGGAGGCGCCGAATCCGCACATCCTGACCCTGTGCCCGCCGCCTTCGCTGGATCCGAAATGGTGGGCACCGCACACCGGCTACACCCTGGCGAAGATGGGCATGAGCTTCGTCACCCTGGGCCTGGCCGCGGAGTTCGGCCCGCGTGGCGTCGCGGTGAATGCGTTGTGGCCGCGCACGCTGATCGCCACCGATGCGCTGAACATGATCCCCGGTGTGCAGGCTGGCAACGGCCGTTCGCCGGCGATCATGGGCGATGCCGCGCATGCGGTGCTGGTGCGCGACGCACGCACCACCAGCGGCCGCTTCTTCATCGACGACGAGGTGCTGGCCGAAACCGGCGTCACCGACCTGTCCGGCTACGCGATCGATCCGTCGCTGCCGCTGCTGCCCGACCTGTTCCTCGACTGAGTCGTCAGCACTTGCCGCCGTCGTGTCGTCCTCCGGGGACGTGCGATGGCGGGTGCGACGTGAACCAGGCCGATGGCGTGCCGGCAGCAGCAGCGCTACCTGCCGGCACGCAACATCGGCCGCGCGGCGCACCGGGCGATGCTGCAGGGCCGGGCATCGCGTGGGATCATGTCGCCTCCCCCACGCGATGCCACCGCCATGAAATACCTGCACACCATGGTCCGCGTGCGCGACCTCGACGCCTCCCTGCGCTTCTACTGCGACGGCCTGGGCTTGAAGGAAACGCGCCGCATGGAGAACGAACAGGGCCGCTACACCCTGGTGTTCCTCGCCGCCGACGAGACCCCGAATGCCGAAGTCGAGCTGACCTACAACTGGCCCGGCGAAAACGGTGCGACCGAGGATTACGGCAGCGCCCGCAACTTCGGCCACCTGGCCTTCCGAGTGGCCGACATCTACGCCACCTGCGAACGCCTGCAGGCGATGGGCGTCACCATCAACCGCCCGCCGCGGGATGGCCACATGGCCTTCGTGCGTTCGCCCGACCTGGTCTCCATCGAGCTGCTGCAGGATGGCCATCTCGAACCGCGCGAGCCGTGGGCGTCGATGCCGAACACGGGCGTATGGTGAGCGTACGCGACATGCAGGGGTTGACCGATTTCGTCGCCTACTTCGGCATGGGCCTGGGGTTCATGCTGCTGTACCTGCTGTTGTACCTGTACGCCACGCCGCACCGCGAAATCACCCTGATCCGTGGCGACAACCTGCCCGCTGCAGTGGTGCTGGCGGGTGCGTTGCTCGGCTTCGCCTTGCCGCTCGCCAGTGCCTTGCGCATCGGTGGCGGCGTGATCGACGTGGCGGCGTGGGCATCGATCGCGTTGTTCGCACAACTGGCGGCGTATGCGCTGGTCGCCCTGCTGCTGCGCGATTTCTCCAAGCGCATCAACCGCGGCGAAATGGCGGCGGCGGTGATGGCCGCGACGATCCACCTGGGCGTCGGCCTGCTGAATTCCGCCGCGATGAGTTTCTGACGAGCCTCCCACGATGACCGATGCCGTGACCGATACCGCGCAGCTGCTGGCCCTGGGCCGTGATTTCTACCTGCCGGTGTACAAGCCGCGCCAATTGATCCTGGAGCGTGGCCGCGGCTCCCGCGTCTGGGATCGCGAGGGACGTGAATTCGTCGACCTGGCCGGCGGCATCGCCGTGTGCGGGCTCGGCCATTGCGATCCGGACCTGACCGCCGCACTGGTCGAACAGGCCGGCAAGCTCTGGCATACCAGCAACGTGTTCTACAGCGAGCCGCCGGTGCGACTGGCGGAAGAGCTGGTTTCGGCGTCGCGCTTCGCCGAGCGCGCCTTCCTGTGCAACTCCGGCGCCGAGGCCAACGAGGCCGCGATCAAGCTGGTGCGCAAGTGGGCGACGGGGCAGGGCCGCGCGGCGGACCGCCGCGTCATCGTCACCTTCCGCGGCAGTTTCCATGGCCGTACCCTGGCCGCGGTTACCGCGACCGCGCAGCCGAAATACCAGGAAGGCTACGAGCCGCTGCCCGGCGGGTTCCGCTACGTCGACTTCAACGACATCGCCCAGCTCGACGCGGCGATGGCCGGCGGCGATGTCGCCGCGGTGATGCTGGAGCCGGTGCAGGGCGAGGGTGGGGTGATGCCGGCGGCGCCGGGCTTCCTGCAGGCGGTGCGCGCGCTCTGCGACCGCCACGACGCACTGCTGGTGCTCGACGAGATCCAGTGCGGCATGGGCCGCAGCGGCGCGTTGTTCGCGCACTGGCAGGACCATGTGGTGCCGGACATCGTGACGCTGGCGAAGGCGCTGGGCGGCGGCATGCCGATCGGTGCGCTGCTGGCCGGCCCGAAGGTCGCGCAGGTCATGCAGTTCGGCGCGCATGGCACCACGTTCGGCGGCAACCCGCTGGCGTCGGCGGTCGCCCGCGTCGCGCTGCGCAAGCTGGGCTCGGACGGCATCGCCGCCAACGTAGGGCGCCAGGCGCAGGCCATTCGCGATGGCCTCGATGCCATCAATCGCGACCTCGACCTGTTTGCCGAGGTGCGTGGACGCGGCCTGATGCTGGGTGCGGTGCTGAAGCCCGCCTGCGCGGGGCGCGCGGGCGAGATCCTCGATCACGCAGCGGCCAATGGCCTGCTGCTGTTGCAGGCCGGGCCGGACGTGCTGCGCTTCGTGCCCGCATTGAACATCGGCGACGAGGACGTGGCCGAAGGGCTGTCGCGCTTGCGCGCGGCATTGCAGGCGTTCAGCGCCGGCTGAGCGAGGTTGGCGTTGCCTCAGGGCAACGTCATCAGGTCATGGGCAACGACGATGCGGCCGCCGAAATGGGGCCGCACTGCAGCCAGCCAGGTTTCGTCCGCGACCATCGGCCCGCCGGGCACGAAATGCGACAGCACCAGCGTGCCCACGCCGGCCTCGGTAGCGACGCGTCCGACCTGTTCCGGCGTGGAATGGCTGGCGAGCAGGTGCTCGCGCAGGGTGCTGGCGTTCGGCTCACTGGCGATCAGCGCGTCCAGCGCGGGCAGGTACATCACTTCGTGTACCAGTACGTCCGCGCCCTTGGCCAGGGCGACGACCGCGGGCGAATACGTGGTGTCGCCGGAGAACACATAGCTCCGACCGGGCGTGTCGAAGCGCAGCGCATACGATTCGCGGATCGGCGGATGCAGGTTGCGCACGCAGCGCACCTTGATCGTGCCGTCGTCCAGCAACAGCCCTTCCTGGTTGAACTCCACGACGCGGGTCATCGCATCGAAGTCGGGCCGGCCTTCATCAGCAGTACGCGTGTCGATGTCGAAGCGGGCGTACTCGCGATAGGCCGCCATCTGCGCGCGCATCGGCGGCGGTCCCCAGATCGTCACCGGCGACGTCGGGTTGGTCGCCCACGCGAGCAGCGCCACCGCGCCGGCATCCGCATCGTGGTCGGAATGGTGGTGGCTGATGAACACGTGTCGCACCCGGTTGATGCCGATGCCGGCACGCGCGAGTTGCTGGGCGACGCCGTTGCCGGCATCGACCAGGTACACATCTTCATCTACGACCAACGCATAGGCCGCCGGGAACCGGTTGGGCTTGGGCGTGGGGCCACCCGCTGTACCGAGCACCACCAATCGTGATTCGGGTCCCGACGCCACGACGCGCGGCGCGGCGGCCAGCAGGCCGCTGGCCGCCAGTGTTGCCAGGAATCCGCGGCGATCAACGCGCATCCGCGCTCAGCCCAGTGCCTGCGCCAGGTCCGCGACCAGGTCGTCGGCATCTTCCAGTCCCACGGAAATCCGCAACAGGTTCTGCGGCGAGCGTGGGTTCGGCCCTTCCACCGATGCGCGATGTTCGACGAGCGATTCGCAGCCGCCCAGCGACGTGGCATTGGTGAACACGCGCAGCTTGCCGGCCATCGCCAGCGCGGCCTCGCGCCCGCCACGCACCTCGATGCTGAGCATCGCGCCGAAATCGCGCATCTGTCGGTTCGCAACCTCGTGTCCGGGATGCGACGACAACCCCGGCCAGTTCACCCGTTCGATCGCGGTATGCGCGGCCAGGAAGTCCACGACCTTGCGCGCGTTCGCGCAATGCATGGCCATGCGCGCACCCAGCGAGCGGCAACCGCGCAACGTCAGCCACGCACTGAACGGCGCCAGCACAGCGCCGGTGACATGCAGCCGGTGCGCGACCTTGCGGGCAAGCTCGCCATCGTGTGCGAACACCAGCGCGCCGCCGAGCACATCGCTATGGCCGCCGAAATACTTGGTGGTCGAATGCATCACCACGTCCGCACCGAGCGCCAGCGGGCGCTGCAGCAGCGGCGTGGCGAACGTGTTGTCGACCACGATCACCGCGCCGGCCGCATGTCCGATGTCGGCCAGTGCGGCAATGTCGCTGACTTTCATCAACGGATTCGACGGCGTCTCGATCCACAACATCGACACCGGCGTCGCGCACGCCGCCCGAACGGCGTCGAGGTCGCCCATGTCGATCACCTCGGCCACGAGGCCGCGCTCAGGCAGGAACTCCTGGAACAGCATGCGCAGGCCGCTGTAGCAGTCGTCGGGGAACAGCACGCGGGCGCCGTTCGGCAGGCATTCCAGCAGCGTGGTCATCGCCGCCATGCCGGAGGCGAAAGTGCAGGCGGTCTCGCCGCCTTCCAGCGCCGCCAGCGCCTCGCGCAGGCGGTCGTTGGTCGGGTTGCCCTCGCGCTGGTATTCGTAGCCGGCGACGCGCTCGCCGGCCGGGCCGTGGCGGAACGTCGTGCTCAGGTGCAGCGGCGGCGCAACGGCGCCGGTAGCGTCATCGGGTGCGTTGCCGGCGTGGACGGCGAGGGTGTCGGGGCGGAGCGTCGTCATGCCAGCCTCATGGGTCGTGACAGGGAAGGGCGCGGCCGCACTTGCGGCAATGCCAGGCGTCGGCCTCGTGGTCGATCAGGCCGCATTCGGTGCAACGCACGTTGTTGCGGCTCGGGCGCATGGATCGCGCAAGTTCCGCGGTGTAGATGCCGGTGGGGACCGCGATGATGCTGTAACCGATGATGATCAGGACCGAGGTCACCAGGCGGCCGAGCGTCGTGGCCGGTGCGATGTCGCCGAAACCGACCGTGGCCATCGTCACCACCGCCCAGTACATGCCGGTGGGGATGCTGGTGTAGCCGTGCGCCGGGCCCTCGATGACATACATCATCGCGCCGAAGATCACGGTGATGGTGAGCAAGGTCGCGATGAACACCAGGATCTTGCGCCGGCTGCGCAACAAGGCCTGCACCAGCACGCCGGCCTCGCTCGAATACTCGGCCAGCTTCAGCACGCGGAAGATCCGCAGCAGGCGCAGGATGCGGACCACGGCCAGCGAAGTGCCCGCGGGGAAAAGCAACGACAGCAGCGTGGGCAGGATCGCCAGCAGGTCGATGATGCCGAAGAAGCTGGTGGCGTAGCGCAGCGGGCGCCTGACCGTCCACAGCCGCACCAGGTATTCGATGGCGAACACAAGGGTGAAGAACCATTCGGCCAGCGACAGCGGGACATGCCAGCGTTGCTTGACGGCTGGCACGCTGTCCAGCATCACCACCGCCACGCTGGCGAGGATCGCCACGATCAGCCACAGGTCGAAATTTCGCTCCGCCGGGCTGTCGTGATGGAAGATCAGCCGATACCAGCGGTAGCGCGCGCCTTCGGTCGTGGCCGGCCAATGTTCGCGCTCGAACAGACTGCGTGGTGCGTCGCGCTGGCGATCGTCCGTCTGCATGTCAGAGGGAACGGAACGCCTCGCCGGCCGCGCGAATCGTGTCGGCGATGGCCGCCTCGTCGTGCGCGCTGGACATGAAGCCGGCCTCGAACGCGGAGGGCGCCAGGTACACGCCGCGTTCCAGCATCGCGTGGAAAAAGCGGTTGAACGCGGCGCTGTCGCAGGCCATCGCCTGCGCATAGGTGTCGACGATGTCGTTGCTGAAGAACATGCCGAACATGCCGCCGACGCGTTGCGTGGTGAACGCGATACCGGCATCGCGCGCCGCGGCTTCCAGCCCATCGCACAGCGCATTCGTCTTCGCTTCGAGTGCGTCGTGAAACCCTGGCGCCTGCACCAGCTCCAGCATCGCCAGGCCTGCGGCCATCGCCACCGGATTGCCGCTCAGCGTGCCGGCCTGGTAGATCGGGCCCGCCGGCGCGATCTGTTGCATCAGTTCGCGACGGCCCCCATAGGCACCCACCGGCATGCCGCCGCCGATTACCTTGCCGAAGGTCGACAGGTCCGGCGTCACGCCGTAGCGGGCCTGCGCGCCACCCAGCGCGACGCGGAAGCCGGTCATCACTTCATCGAAGACCAGCAAGGCGCCGTGTCGCGTGCACAGGTCGCGCAGGTGCTGCAGGTAGCCTTCGCGCGGCGGCAGGCAGTTGGCATTGCCGACCACCGGCTCCACGATCAGGCAGGCAATCTCGCTGCCGCATTCCTCGAACAGCCTGGTTGCGCCGTCGAAATCGTTGTAGGTCAGGGTGAGCGTCAAATCGGCCAATGCCTTCGGCACCCCCGGCGAGGTCGGCACGCCGAAGGTGAGCGCCCCGCTGCCGGCCTTCACCAGGAAGGAATCGCCGTGGCCGTGGTAGCAGCCTTCGAACTTGACGATGCGGCTGCGCCCGGTCGCGCCGCGCGCCAGGCGAATCGCCGACAGCGTGGCCTCGGTGCCGGAGTTGACCATGCGCACCATCTCGCAGCTCGGGATCAGCCGGGTGATCGTCTCGGCCATCGTCACTTCCAGCGGATTCGGGGTGCCGAAGCTCAGGCCGTTGCGCGCGGTCGCGATGACCGCATCGAGCACCTTCGGATGGTTGTGGCCAACGATCATCGGGCCCCATGAGCCCACGTAGTCGATGTAGCGGTTGCCGTCGGCATCGAACAGGTGCGGGCCGTCCGCGCGCTGCACGAAGAACGGCTCGCCGCCCACCGACTTGAACGCGCGCACCGGCGAGTTCACGCCGCCGGGCATCAGCGCCTGGGCGCGGGTGAAGAGATCGTGCGAGCGGGCGTTGTTCATTCGGATTGGGTTCCAGGAATTCCGGTATCGAAACAGGAGTGGTAGGCGCGTGCAGCGGCCACCGGGTCGGCCGCGTCGAACACGCCGCTGATGACGGCGACCAGGTCGGCGCCGGCGGCGACCAGCGATGGCGCATTGTCCGCGGTGATCCCACCGATCGCCACGCGCGGCAGGCCAAGGTCCGCGCTGTCGCGCAACAGGTCCAGCGATGCGCGACGCGCATGCGGCTTGGTCGGAGACGCGAAGAACGCACCGAATGCGAGGTAGCCCGCGCCTTCGGCGGCAAGGCGGCGGGCGCGGTCGATGTCGTCGTAGCAGGACACGCCGATGATCGCGCGATCGCCCAGGAGCGTCCGCGCCGATGCGATGTCGCCATCGGCCTCGCCCAGGTGTACGCCATCGGCATCGAGTTCCCTGGCAAGCGCTGGATCGTCATTGACGATGAGGGGCACACCAGCGTGGTTGCATGCGTGTCGCAGGCGCCGGCCTGCGTCGCGCAGGGAATCGACGTCCATCGCCTTGTTGCGCAACTGCAGGCAGGACGCGAATGCCAGCAATGGCGTGGTGCGCGCAAGCAGCCGTGCCGGGTCGGGATCGTCGGGCGTGATCAGGTAAAGGCCGCGTTTCAGTGGGTTCGAAGGCATCGCGCTTCCGCAGGCCGGCGCAGGGTGGGACAATCGATGCCGACCCCGCCATTATCGCCCCGATGACCGCCTCCGAATCCGACGTTCCGTACCGCCAGTGGATGTGCGTGGTCTGCGGCTTCATCTACGACGAGGCCTTGGGCCTGCCGGAAGACGGCATCGCTCCCGGTACGCGCTGGGAAGACGTGCCCGATACCTGGACCTGTCCCGATTGCGGGGTGAGCAAGGACGATTTCGAACCGGTCGAGGCCTGAGCCGGGTTATTTCGCCGGCTTGATCGCAGGGCTGAAGCGCATCTCCGCGCCATCCTTGAGGCCCAGGCGTGCGGCTTCGCCGGCATTGAGTTCCAGCACGTAGCGCGCTGGCGCATCGCTGGGGTACGACGGGCACGCATCGCCCAGCGAACACGTGGGAACGTCGCGTTGCTGCGCGACCAGCTTGCGTTCGCTGTCGAAGTAGAGGATGTCGAGCGGGATCTTCGTGTTCTTCATCCAGTACGCCTGCGGCTCCTCGGCGTCGTGGATGAAGAGCATGCCGTGGTCGCTGGCCATCGTGTCGCGGAACATCAGGCCACGCGCGCGCTCGGCGTCGTCGTCCGACACTTCGACAACGTAGCGCTGGCCACCGATCTCCACCCATGGTTGCGAGGCGCCCGCGCAACCGGAGATGCCGCAGGAAACGAGCAGGACGAGTGCGTACAAGCGCATGCGAGGAGTCCATCGATTTAAGCAGCGCGCACCATGCGCGCGAAGCACGGATTGCGTCAAGGCACAAGACTTCCAAGCGGTTGAAGCTTGTTGCATGATGCGCGCCCGCTTCACCGCCGGCCTGGCCGCACGGATGAATCGGGCGAAAAAAATCATCACAGGGTGTTGACGGCAACAAAAACCCTTGTATGATGTGCGGCTCACTTCGACGGAAACG
>Ga0116177_10000512_pt1 | contig 28409 bp, 19 predicted proteins | sample AD_STIC10_MetaG_FD_89750 | JGI IMG/M metagenome (GOLD analysis project Ga0116177, IMG submission 89750) | Active sludge microbial communities of municipal wastewater-treating anaerobic digesters from USA - AD_STIC10_MetaG | ecosystem: Engineered > Bioreactor > Anaerobic > Digestate | place: USA... | reverse complement strand
GACAGGCAGTCCCACCAGAGGCTAATCGAGGCCGCAGAGAAGGCCAAGATCGAACTCTCGCAGGTCTTCGAGGCTTCCATCAGCCTTCCGTTTGTGACCGCGACAGCGTCTGGCCCGCTGCACCTCGACATGAAGGTCACAAGGGCCCGTTTCGAGGAGATGACGAAAGACCTCACCGACCGCTGCGTGGGGCCCTTCAAGCAGGCCCTCTCGGACGCCAAGCTCACCCCCCAGGACCTCGACGAGGTCATACTCGTGGGCGGCTCCACCAGGATGCCCGTGATACAAGAGCTCGTCAAGAAGCTCACCGGCAAGGAGCCCCACCGCGGGGTGAACCCGGACGAAGTCGTAGCCGTAGGGGCCGCGATCCAGGCGGGCGTGCTTTCAGGCGAGGTCAAAGACGTCGTGCTGCTGGACGTAACCCCTCTGTCGCTGGGCATCGAGACGCTCGGCGGCGTGAACACGAGGCTCATAGAGCGCAACACGACCATTCCCACGAGGAAGAGCCAGGTGTTCTCCACCGCTGCCGACGGTCAGACGACCGTGGACATCAACGTCCTGCAAGGAGAGCGCGAGTTCTCCAAGGACAACAAGAGCCTCGGGCGCTTCCAGCTCACCGGCATACCCCCGGCGCCGAGGGGAGTGCCCCAGATCGAGGTCACTTTCGACATCGACGCCAACGGCATAGTGAACGTCACGGCGAAGGACACTGGCACCGGCAAGGAGCAGAGCATAACCATAACGGCCAGCACCCAGCTTTCCAAGGACGAGGTCGAAAGGCTGGTCCAGGATGCCAAGAGGAGCGAGGCGGAAGATCGCGCGAAGCGCGAGCAGGTCGAGCTGAAGAACCAGGCCGACCAGCTGGTCTACCAGGTGGAGAAGTCCTTGAAGGACACCGAGGGCAAGCTTCCGGCCGACGAGAAGGCGAAGGTCGAAGCCGAGATAGCTAGCCTTAAGGAGGCCATAAAGAACGACGACTACGCCACCCTCAAGGCCAAGATGGACGCCCTGCAGCAGGCCTCCTACAAGGTATATGAGGAGATGTACAAGAAGTCCCAGCCCAAACCGGGCGAGGCCCAGGCTGGCGAACCGGGCGGCGATGGCGGCGAGGGCGAAGGCACGAAGAAGAACGGCAAGGCCGATGACGACGTCATCGACGCCGAATTCAAGACAGAGAACTGATCCTGGGCGGTGAATGATATGAAAGACAGGCATACGAAGGAAGACCCGGCCCAGAAGCCGGCTGAGATATCCTCCGAGGAGGCGGCCAGGATTCTGGCCGACCTCACAAGGGAGCTCGAAGCGGCGAAGAAGTCGAACGACGAGTACAAGAACAGCTACCTCAGGGCCAGGGCGGACTACGAGAACTTCCGCAAGCGCTCCGAGCGCGACCACGACGAGAAGATCAGGCGCGGGAAGGCCGACTTCATGCTTAAGGTCCTCGAGGTGATGGACGACCTTGACAGGGCCGTCGCGGCCGACGCCGGATACGAGGCGTTAAGGCAGGGCCTCGACCTGACCGCAAAGAAGCTGGGCACGATGCTAAAAGGCGAGGGGATCGAGCCCATAGAGGCCGTAGGCTGTGTCTTCGACCCGTCATTGCACGAAGCCGTCACGGCTTCGGAAGGCGATGTGGAGCACGATACGATAAACGAGGAACTGAGGAAGGGATATACCTATTGCGGCAGCACCCTTAGGCCCTCGATAGTGAGGGTCACGGTGCCTCGCAAGAGCTAGCTGGCCCTAAGGCGAGAAACGGCGGCCGCGGGGCCTGCCCATAGCGATTGTGCGGCGCCGACCCGGTCCACGGGCACGGCGCCGCGCGCGTCCGGAAGGCACCTTAGGCGAAGCCGGAGGGGATGGAATGAACAGAGGTTACTACGAGCTGCTCGGCCTGAAGAAGGAAGCGGCCGACAAGGAAATAAAGGCGCAGTACAGGAAGCTCGCCAGGAAGTACCACCCGGACGCCAACCCGGGCGACAAGGACGCCGAGCTGAGGTTCAAGGAGCTCAACGAGGCCTACCAGGTGCTGAGCGACCCGAAGAAGCGCAGGTACTACGACAAGTTCGGCCCGCAGTGGGAGCAGATGATGCAAGCGGGCATCGACCCCGACCAGCCGAGGGCCTGGGGAGGGGCGAACGACGGCCCCGGCGGTTTCAGGGTGGAGTACGGCACGCCCGAGGGCCTGGACCTCGACGACATACTCGGGGGCATGATGGGCGGCTTCGGCGGCTTCGAGGGCTTCGGCGGGTTCAAGGGCGCCTCCAGGAGGCAGAAGGCCCAGCCCGCGAAGGGTTCGGACATCGAAGCGGGCCTCGAGCTCACGCTTGAGGAGGCTGAGCTGGGCACCGTCAGAACATTCTCCTTCGATGCAGGTGCCGGCTCAAGGAGGATAGAAGTAACGATTCCCAAAGGGACGAGAGACGGCGCTAAGCTCAAGCTGAAGGGCCAGGGCGCCAAGGGGCCCGCAGGGCCCGGGGACCTCTACCTTAAGGTTACGGTCGCCCCGCACGCGCTCTTCGTTCCCTCGGGAGACGACCTCCGCATGGATCTGGAGATACCCGTGGAGGACGCGGTGCTGGGCGGCGAGGCCAAGGTGCCGCTTCTGGGCGGAAGGTTTGCGACGCTTAAGGTACCCGAGGCGACCCAGAACGGGAAGCTCTTCCGCCTCAAGGGCGAGGGCCTGTCAAAGAAGGGCGGCGGCAAAGGGGACCTCTACGCGAGGATAAAGGTGGTCCTGCCTGAAAGGGCCACCGAACAGGTGAAAAGGGCCTTCGAAGAGCTAAGGCGGGCCAACAGGCCCTAGGGCCCAGACAAGGAAGGAGTGATCGACCCATGGCGATAGACAGGCTGACAGTCAAGGCGCGCGAAGTCCTAAGCGCTGCGGCCAACGAGGCATCGTCTCGCCACAATGCGTACATAGAACCGGTCCATCTGCTCAAGGCGCTGGTGGACCAGCAGGACGGGACCGTAAGGTCCATACTCGCCAAGCTCGGCGCGCCCATCGAGGCGATAGACAAGGAGACGGAAGACGCCGTCTCAAGGGTCGCGAGGGTCACAGGGACGACCAGCCTGTACCTCAGCGATGATTCCAACGTGATGCTGCAGAAGTCCGAAAGGCTGGCCGAGATGCTGAAAGACGAGTACGTGAGCACCGAGCACATGCTCCTTGCCCTGGTCGAGGGCAAGTACGAGGCCAGCAGGATACTAAGGGACGCCGGCGTCACCTACGAGAGGGTCCTCACCGCGATGAGGGACGTAAGGGGCACCCAGAGGGTGACCGACGAGACGCCCGAGGAGAAGTACCAGGCGCTCGAGCGCTATTCGCGCGACCTGACCGAGTTGGCCAGGAAGGGCAGGCTGGACCCGGTCATAGGCCGGGACGAGGAGGTCCGCAGGATCATCCAGGTGCTCTCAAGGCGCACGAAGAACAACCCCGTCCTGATAGGAGAGCCCGGCGTAGGCAAGACGGCGGTCGTGGAGGGCCTCGCGCAGAGGATAATAGCAAAGGACGTCCCCGAGAACCTGGTGGACAAGCGGATAGTGGCGCTCGACCTGGGCGCGATGCTCGCAGGGGCCAAGTACAGGGGGGAATTCGAAGACAGGCTGAAAGCCGTGCTCAAGGAGATCCAGGAGGCAGAAGGCGGCATCATCCTATTCATAGACGAGCTGCACACCCTCGTAGGGGCCGGGGCCGCGGAGGGTGCGATAGACGCGTCCAACATGCTGAAGCCCGCCCTTTCCAGGGGCGAGCTCAGGACCATAGGCGCTACTACCCTGGATGAGTACAGGAAGCGCATAGAGAAGGACGCGGCGCTCGAGCGCAGGTTCCAGCCCGTCTACATCTCCGAGCCCTCGATCGAAGACTCTGTCGCCATACTGAGGGGCCTTAAGGAGAAGTACGAGCTCCACCACGGCGTGAGGATCAAGGACAACGCGATAATCGCGGCGGTGGCGCTTTCCAGCCGCTACATATCGGACAGGTTCCTGCCCGACAAGGCGATCGACCTCATGGACGAGGCCGCCGCGAAGCTGAGGACGGAGATAGACTCCATGCCCGTCGAGATAGACAAGGTCGACAGGCGCATACTCCAGCTTGAGATCGAAAAGCAGGCCATGTCCAAGGAGACGGACAAGCTCTCCAAGGAAAGGCTGGCCAAGATAGACGAGGAGCTGTCTGACCTCAAGGAGAGGCTGGACGGCATGAAGGCAGAGTGGTCGAACGAGAAGGCGCTCATCGCGAAAGTACGCGACGTGAAGGCCAGGATAGACCGCGCCAAGGCGGAAGAGCAGCAGGCCGAGAGGGCCGGAGACCTCGCCAAGGCGGCCGAGCTGAGGTTCGGCATGGCCCTTGCGCTCAAAGCGGAGCTCGACAGGGCGAACGAGGAGATCGCGTCCGTAAAGGGCGGCTTCAAGTACCTGAAGGAAGAAGTCGACGAGGAGGACATCGCCTGCGTGGTATCGCGCTGGACGGGCATACCGGTCTCGAAGCTTCTTTCCGGCGAGGCGGAGAGGCTCATACACCTCGAAGACGTGCTCAGGAAGAGGGTGCTGGGCCAGGAGGACGCCCTTAGGACCGTGTCCGACGCGGTGAGGCGTGCAAGGTCCGGCCTTTCGGACCCGAACAGGCCGACGGGCAGCTTCCTTTTCCTGGGGCCCACGGGCGTGGGCAAGACGGAGCTGGCGAAGGCTCTCGCCGAGTTCCTGTTCAACGACGAGCGCGCCATGGTGAGGATAGACATGTCCGAATACCAGGAAAGGCACACCGTGGCAAGGCTGATAGGCGCCCCTCCGGGCTACGTCGGCTACGAAGAGGGCGGCCAGCTTACCGAGGCGGTGCGCAGGAGGCCCTACTCGGTGATACTTTTCGACGAGGTCGAGAAGGCCCACCATGAGGTGTTCAACGTGCTGCTGCAGCTGCTCGACGACGGCAGGCTGACCGACGGCCAGGGCCGGACGGTCGACTTCAGGAACACGGTCGTCATCATGACGTCGAACCTCGGTTCGAACGTGCTGGCCGAAAACAAGGGGGAGGACGGCCGGGCCATCGTGATGGAGCAGCTCAGGCAGTTCTTCAGGCCCGAGTTCCTCAACAGGCTGGACGAGATAATCATGTTCAACAACCTCGACAGGTCGGCAATGGACGGGATAGTGGAGATACAGCTTGCAAGGCTCAAGGCCAGGATAGCCGAAAAGGGCGTCGACCTGGGCTGGACCAAGGAGGCTGCCGCAAAGCTCGCCCAGGAGGGCTACGACCCCGCTTACGGGGCGAGGCCCCTGAAGAGGGCGATACAGAAGCTGGTCGAGAACCCCCTTGCGGTCAGGGTCCTCGACGGCAGCATAAAGCCGGGCAGGCCCGTCGAGATCGGAGTGGACGACAAGGGTTCGCTGAAGTTCACCCAATGAGGGCGGAAGCGGCCATGGAGGAAGCAGGCGCGGGCGGTGTCGGTGCGGATCAGGACCCGGCCCGCGCTTCTGATTGTGCCTTCCCTGCCCCGTCGGCGGGGCATTCATACGGCAGAGGTTTCGCCCTTCGCCGCCGTTAGAGTATATTGGATATATGACAGGTCCGAGGAGTGATGCATCTTGAGGACGAGGATCACAACGGCCGTCGTCCTGGCCGTCATCCTGGGTTTGGCGATTGCGCCCGCCCGGGCTTTCAATTACGACATAGGTTTCTGGCTCTCCAGGTCGTCGAGGTCGTACGACCTGTTGGCCCCGAAAGCCGGCATAGACTCGGCCAACGCCGCCATGGCTAAGATTCCTGATACCGGGATCGTGGACCTTCTTTCGTACCCGGAGGAAGTGGACGGGTTCAAGCTGGCCGATTCCGTCACCGCGGTACAGCTGCCGAAGGACCTGTACCTCGCGGACGCGACCCCCGCCCCCGCTGGCCTCATATCCCAGCTGCAGGCGAAGTTCAGGCCCGGGGACAACGAGCCCTGGTACAAGGTGAGGTACGGCGTCTCGGTGACGACGGCCGACCTGAGGACGCTGCCCGCCGCCGACAGGCTGTATGCGTCGAAGTCCGCGGGCGCGGACCTGCTCCAGGCGGGCAGGATGCTTCCCGCCGAACCGTGCGTCATACTGGCCGAGACTAAGGACAAGGCGTGGCTGTACGTACAGACGGCCGGGGCACACGGCTGGGTGGCCTCCTTGAAGATAGCGGTGGCCTTCACCAGGGAGCATTGGCTCTCGTACGTCGCTACCGGTGAGTTCGCCGTAGTCACCGCGCCTTCTTTGAGGATGGAGAAGGACGATGCGGCGCCGGCGCTGGAGACCCTTGAGCTGCCCATGGGCACCAAGGTCCCCCTAATGCCCCCGGCCAACGTGCCCGCGGTAGTACGCGGCAGGGCCAGCGCTGACAGCCTCGCCGTGCTTCTGCCGGTGCGAAGGGCCGACGGGAAGCTGCAGGTCGTGCCCGCCCTCGTCCCCAGGACCGCCGACATCGCGGTCGGCTATCTGCCGCTTACGGGCGAGAACGTAATCAAGCAGGCCATGAAGCTGGTGGGCACCCGCTACGGGCACATGGGCGCATCGGGAAGGGATCCTTACGTCATGGTGTCAGACATATTCCGCTGTTTCGGGCTCGAGCTGCCGATGAGCCTTGCGGGCTGGGAGGCGGCTCCTTTGAGGTGCTTGTCCCTGAAGGACGAATCGTCCGACATCAAGCTGCTCGCCATGAGGAAATCGGTACCCGGCGCCATATTGCTGGGCGATCAGGGACCTTACGTCTTCCTCGGGCAGTACGGGGACGACGCATACGCGATAGCGGCGCTTCCCGTCGTCAAGGTGCAGCCCAAATCGGACCTGTCCTATGCTCTGGAACCCTTGCCGTACAACGGCATCGGGCTTATTTCCTTGAAATCCATCTACTCCGAATCCGGAAACGACCTGTTCTCCGGGCTAAGGGCCATAATCGAGCCGGCCCTGAGGTAGGGGCCGGGGATGATAATGGGAATATATGTAAAGAGGGCGTCCTCCGGGACGCCCTCTTTACAAGCTTATATGCCTCATAGATCACCTTCAGCGTGACTTCCGCGTGCTTTCGAGTACCTTCAGCATACCGTACTGGCCCGGAAGCTATGCGCTGCTTGCCACCCTAGGCTTTCTTGCATACGCCCCCGCCCGAGTCCTTCGCGTTCCTTAAGGCGACTTCAGCAGTCAGAAGCAGGTCCTTGATCTCGGTCTCAGGACCGGGCACCGCCGCGGCCAATCCCATCGACACCGTAGGCGAGGGCACCGAGCCTCCCTTGCCGTCCAGGAGCGTTATGCCGTTGATCTCGTCCATAACGGCCCTGGCCACCTTCATGGCCCCTTCGTCGTCGGTCCTCGGCAGCAGGACGAGGAACTCGTCACCGCCGTACCTTAGCGCGGCTTGGCCTATCCCCCTTACGACGAGGTCCGTCTTCCTCTTCGCGCATTTCTTGAGCGCGGTCGTCAAAAGCAGCAGGAACTCGTCGCCTATGTGCTTGCCGAACCTTTCGTTGAAGGCCTTGAAGCTGTCTATGTCCAGTACCGCCACAGCCACGCTCTCCTTCTGCCGCCTTGCCCTTTCCCATTCCCTGAAGAACAGAAGGTCGGACTTCTTCGCGTTGGCAAGGCCGGTGAGCTGGTCGACGTCCGATACGGACCGAAGGGCCTTGTTTGCGAGGTTCATCCTGTAGCCGTAGTCGAAGGATGCCGCCCTGTCCCTGTAGCAGGCGAGCGAGACGATGAAGGCAAGGGCCACCCCGGCCGCGCATTCCGCGCCCGAGAAGGCCGCCGCCGCGGCCTCGGTCCCCATCGCAAGGTCTATCGCGACGAAACACGCCGTCGCGGCCCCTCCCGCCAGAAGCACGGCCATGGGCCTCATCCTCGGCACCATCAGCAGCGAGGCCAGGCCCAGCAGGAAGAGCACCGACCTTGCCGGAATTTCCGGCGCCGTGCCTACTATCACTGAGAAGAAGAGCATCAGGCCGCTTGCGAAGAAATCGGCGAGGGTCCTCTTGCCCCTTGCCTCGAAATCCTTCAACAGAAGCCTGAGGTAGAAGAAGGATACAACGAGCACGAGCCCGAAAAGGCCCGCGATAAGGGCGATGTAGTTGCCGCCGAGGCCTTGGGCCCCGACCCCGAAGAGCAGGTATGACAGTGAAAGGATGCAGATGATGCCGCCGAAGGCGAGCATTAGTTGCGGGATCCTCTGCAGGTACCAGCCGTAGTAGAAGCTCTCGAACGCTTCCCTTTCCGCTTCCGAGGAGAGCGTGCCTGGTTCAGGGTCGAGACTCTTCCTGGTCATGCCCATCACCCCGTATACGTAATCATGTTAGATGCGGCCGTACGTGCCGGAGTTGAACCCCCGGCACGGGCCTTGCATCATACATTCTTCTTCCTGCCGTCAAGTTCCTGCTTGAGCAACTGATTTGCCACCTTGGGATTGGCCCTGCCCTTGGTAGCCTTCATGAGCTGGCCCATGAGGAACATGATCGCGTTCTCCTTTCCGGAGACGTAATCGGCGCTCGGACCCGGGTTCGCCTCTATGACTGCCAGCGCGGCCTTCCTGAGCTCCTCCTCCCCGCTTATCTGGCCCAGTCCCATCGCCTCGACCATCTTCCTGGGGCTGCCGCCCTTCAGGAACACCTCGGCGAACACGTCCTTGGCGGTCTTTCCGCTGATCTCGTCTCCCGCCACCATGCCCAGAAGCTCCGCCATCTGGGCGGGCCCGACCTTCGAGGACGCTATCTCCGTCCCCGAGGCGTTCAGCGCCGCGGCCAGCTCCCCGGTCATCCAATTGGCGAGCGCCTTGGCCTCGGCGCCGGCTTCCAGCCCCTTCTCGAAGTAGCCGGAAAGGTCCGTATCGTCGGAGATCAGCGAAGCCTCCCTCTGCGCCAGCCCGTAGTCCGCCATGTACCTGGCCTTCCTCTGGTCCGGAAGCTCCGGTATGGAAGCTTTCACCGTCTCGGTCCATCCGCGGTCGATCTCGAGAGGCACGAGGTCCGGTTCCGGGAAGTACCTGTAGTCGTGGGCCTGTTCCTTGGACCTCATGAACACGGTCTCGGATTTTGCGTCGTCCCAGTGCCTGGTCTGCCTCCTCACCTCGCCGCCCGATTCCAAGACCTTCGCCTGCCTTGCCGATTCGTACTCTATCGCCTTGTAGACGGCCTTGAAGGAGGCTATGTTCTTCATCTCGGTCAGGGGGCCGAACTCCTTTGAGCCCTCGGGCCTTATCGAGACGTTGGCCTCGCACCTCATCGAGCCCTCCTCCATCTTGCAGTCTGACACCCCTATCGCAAGGAGTATGCTGCGCAGCTTCACAAGGTAGGCCCTCGCCTCGTCGGCCGAGCGGATGTCCGCCTCGCTAACTATCTCTATGAGAGGTATGCCGCACCTGTTGAAGTCGATCATTGAACTTGCCGCGCTCGTTATGTCGTCTCCGGCGTGGATTAGCTTGCCGGTCTCCTCCTCGAGGTGCACCCTCCTTATGCCGATCCTCTTGGCCTTGCCGTCGACTTCGACGTCCATCCAGCCGTTCTTTCCTATCGGCATGTCGTACTGGGATATCTGGTAGGCCTTGGGAAGGTCCGGGTAGAAGTAGTTCTTCCTGTCGAACTTGGTCCTTCCCGAAACCTCGCAGTTAAGCGCAAGGGCCGCCTTCATGCAGTACTCGACCGCCTTCCTGTTTAGGACGGGAAGCACCCCCGGCATGCCTAGGCACACGGGGCACACCTGCGTGTTGGGGTCCGCCCCGAACTTCGTCCTGCACCCGCAGAACACCTTGGATTCGGTCGATAGCTCAACGTGGACTTCTATTCCGATTACCGTCTCCCAGCTCACCTTGACGCGCCCCCTATCCTTCCGGGGATCCTGCCGGCGAAGCCGGCGCCCCTTTCCACCTCGGCCGCCGCTGCGAACAGGGTCTCTTCGTCGAAGGCCCTCGCCGCCAGCTGCAGCCCCACAGGCAGCCCCTTCGAAAGGCCGCACGGTACGGATATGGCGGGGATTCCTATCAGGTTGGCGGTGATGGTGTATATGTCGCTCATGTACATCGAGAGTGGATGCTCGGTCCTCTCGCCGAAGCGGAAGGCCACCTCGGGTGTGGTCGGCCCCGCTATCGCATCACACTTCCCGAAAGCTTCGTCGAACTCCTCCTTGAGCACGCGCCGCACCTTGAGCGCCTTGTTGTAGTAGGCTTCGTAGTATCCAGCCGAGAGCACGTAAGTGCCCAGCATTATCCTGCGTTTGACCTCGTCCCCGAAGCCATGGCTCCTGGTCTTCTTCATGGCGCTCACGACGTCTTTTGCGCCGGGGGCCCTGAAACCGTACCTTATCCCGTCGAAACGGGCGAGGTTCGAGCTCGCCTCGGCCGTGGCCGCAAGGTAATAGGCCGCAAGCCCGTACATGGAGCTAGGAAGGCTCACTTCCACTATCTCGGCCCCTCCGGCGGAAAGCTCCTCCACCGCCCCCATGACCAGGTCCTTCACCTCGGGGTCCAGCCCTTCGGCGAAGTATTCCCTGGGAAGGCCTATCCTCATGCCCTTCACGCCCTTTTTACAGGCCTTCCTCATGTCCGGCACCGGCCTTGGGGATGAGGTGCTGTCCTTCGGGTCGTGGCCCGAAATCGCCTCGAACACTAAGGCGGCGTCCTCCACGCTCCTTGCGAACGGGCCTATCTGGTCCAGGGAGGAGCCGAACGCCACGAGGCCGTAGCGCGACACCCTGCCGTAGGTGGGCTTAAGGCCTACCACGCCGCAAAGCGACGCCGGCTGCCTGATCGAGCCTCCCGTGTCGGAGCCGAGTGCGAACGGGGCGAACCCCGCCGATACGCAGGCGGCCGAACCTCCGGACGACCCGCCCGGCACAGCCTTTGTGTCCCAGGGGTTCCTTGTAGGGCCGAAGGCCGAGTTCTCCGTGGACGAGCCCATCGCGAACTCGTCCATGTTGGACTTGCCCAATAGCACCGAGCCTGAGAGCTTGCCTGCCACAGTAGCGTCGTACGGGGGCACGAAGCCCTCCAGCATCTTCGACCCGCACGTCGTCCTTATACCGTTCGTGCATATGTTGTCCTTCAGTACGTAGGGCACTCCGGCAAGAGGCGCAGGCCTTGCTCCGCCCTTCCTCGCCGCCGCCCATAGCCCGTCGGCTTCCTTGGCCTTCTTCCTCGCGCCTTCCTCGTCGGTCAGGAGGAACGCGTGGACCTCGCCTTCGAGCTCCCCTATCCTTTCGAGCACACTGGAAAGCGCCTCGGAGGGGCTGGCGGCGCCTTTCTCGAACGCCTCGGCAAGCTGTCCTACACCGAATTCATACAGTTCCATCGCGATCCTCCTAATCCTCGTCCGAATTATCCATTATGCGAGGCACGAGGAAGAACTCGCCCTTCCTCGCCGGCGCGTTCATAAGGGCCTGATCCTGGCTGAGCCCCTGTACGGGCTCGTCCTGCCTCATAACGTTCACAAGCTCCTGGGCGTGGGTCAGGGGCTTTTTCCCTTCGGTGTCCACCTCTTCCAGCTTGGCCACGTATCCGAGTATCAAGTCGAGCTCCAAGGCGTACCTTGCGGCGTCCTCCTCCCCGAACTCGAGCCTTGCCAGCTCGGCTATCCTCATTACCTCATCCCTGCTGATTCCCATCAGAACAGACCCCCCTCGTCCTTTACGGCCTTCTCCCCTATCATTTCCATGAATTCCCTTTCCTCCGCCACCCTGACGCCGAGCCTCCTGGCCTTGTCGAGCTTGGAGCCGGCCTCGCTGCCCGCCACTACAAGGTCCGTCTTGGAGGATACGCTGTCCGTCACCTTCGCTCCGGCCTCCTCGGCGAGCTCCTCGGCCCTTGACCTCGTCATATGCTCGAGCGTGCCCGTGAACACCACGCTCATCCCGGAAAGCGGCCCCTGCCCCTTCCCTTCGGCCCTCGGCTCCGTCATGTTGACCCCCGCGGCCTTGAGCTTCTCTACAAGGGCCCTGTTCTGGGGCAGCCTGAGGAATTTGACGACGGATTCTGCGACCACGGGCCCTACGGTCTCGACTTCGAGCAGGTCCTGCTCGCTTGCTTGCCCGAGCGCGTCGATGTCGCCGAACCGCGCCGCTATGAGCTTCGCTGTTGCTGAGCCGACGTTTCTTATTCCTATCGAAGTAAGGAGCCTGCCGAGGTTCCTTACCTTGCTCGCCCCTATGGCCGCGGCGAGCTTCGTGCCCGATTTCCCGCCCATCCTGTCCAGGGAGGCCAGCGTCGAAGCGTCCAGCCCGTAAAGGTCGGCGAAGTCGTGGACCAGCCCCTTGGATATGAGCTGGTCGATCACGGCAGGGCCCAGCCCGTCTATGTCCATGGCGTCCCTTGACGCGAAATGTAGGAGCCCTTCCCTCAACCTCGCCGGGCACGACGCGTTCGTGCACCTAAGCGCCACTTCCCCTTCTTCCCTTGCGACGGCCGAGCCGCATTCGGGGCAGGAGGCGGGCATCGTAAACGGCTTTTCGCTACCCGTCCTCTCCTCGAGGACCGGGCCCACCACCTCCGGGATGACATCACCCGCCCGCTGCACGAGCACGGTGTCCCCCTCCCTGATGTCCTTCTGCCTGATGAGGTCCTCGTTGTGCAAGCTCGCGTGCTGCACCACGACCCCGCTCACGTTCACCGGCTCGAGCACGGCCCTGGGCGTGAGCACGCCTGTGCGGCCCACCTGCACTTCGATCCTCAGAAGCTTCGTTTTCGCCTGCCTGGGCGCGAACTTGTAGGCGATCGCCCACCTGGGGCTCCTCTGGGTGAAGCCGAGCTCTCTTTGCAAAGCCAGCGAATCCACCTTTATGACGGCGCCGTCTATCTCGTATTCGATCGAATCCCTTTTCGCTTCCAGACCGGCGCAGAAATCCATGGCTTCCCCTATGCCGCAGGCCTTCTTTATCTCCGGGTTCACCTTGAAGCCGAGGCCTTCCAGAAGCGCAAGCGCCTCAGAATGGCTGTCGATGCCGGAAGGTGCGGGCCCGGGGAGGTAGTATGCGAAGAAGGACAGCTTCCTTCCGGCCGTTACGGCCGGGTCGAGCTGCCTTAGAGATCCCGCGGCGGAGTTCCTGGGGTTCGCGAAAGGAGGGAGCCCCTCCTCGTCCCTCGCAAGGTTGAGGTCCTGGAAGTCGGCCTTGCTCATGTAGACCTCGCCCCTTACGGTCATCTCGGCGGGCAGGGGCCCGCACCCGACGCATCCGGAGAGCTTCCTCGGTATGTCCTTCACCGTCAGCACGTTCGCGGTCACGTTCTCCCCGGTCACCCCGTCGCCTCTCGTCACGCCCGTCATGAGCGAGCCGTCCTTGTATTCGAGCGACATGGCGAGCCCGTCTATCTTCGGCTCGCACACGTAGCCGACTTCATCCGAGCCCAGGGCCTTCCTGACCCTTGCGTCGAAGGCCGCAAGCTCCTCGGGGCTGAAGCAGTTGTCAAGCGAGAGCATGGGCGCCTTGTGCCTGTAGGCCGGGAACCTTCCCGCCGGGGCCCCTCCCACCTTGCGGGTAGGAGACGTTTCCGTCCTCAGCTTTGGGTTTTCCTCCTCGAGTACCTTAAGCTCGTTCACAAGCGCGTCGAACTCGGCATCCGTTATCTCGGGCGCGTCGAGCTCGTAGTAGAGCCTGTTATGCCTTTCTATCTCGCGCCTTAGGTGTGCGATCCTCGCGGCGGCGTCCTCGCCTTTGCCGAAAAGGTCCATCCTAGCACCTCCTTGAGGTTCGGAAAAAGACGCGCCTTTGCTATTTCCTGCTGAGGGGCGCAAAGCTCAGCGCCAGCCTCTTTACGCCCTGGCCTTCGAAGGCCACGGTCACGACGGTGTCGCCCGCCGTCTTCGCGACGTTCACGACGGTCCCGGTCCCGAATACAGGATGGCTCACCTTGTCACCCGCCCTGAAGCCCTCCCTGCCGCCGTTCGATCCGGCGAAGCCCTGGGAGTTGCCGGCCCCCTTTGGGTAGCCCTGCCTCCTCGGCTCGGAGTACCCGCCCTCTCCGCCCTGCCTTGCGCCCTGTCCCGCGTTCTCCGGCCTGCTCCACCTGCCGGACGCGTAGTCCCTGCCGGGTGTGCGCCACATGGGCGCCCCTCCGGGGTTCAGGCATTCGAGCACGTCCTTGGGGACCTCGTTGACGAACCTCGACATGAGATTCGAAGACGGCGTCCCGTAGAGGAGCCTGTAGGCGGCGCTGATGAGATACAGCTTCTCCTTCGCCCTGGTCATACCGACGTAGCAGAGCCGCCTTTCCTCCTCGAGCTGCTTGGGCTCGTAGAGCGACCTTGAGAGCGGGAAGACGTTCTCTTCCATGCCGACCATGAACACGACGGGAAACTCCAGGCCCTTCGCCGAATGGAGCGTCATGAGGCATACGCTGTCCTCTGCGAAGTTCGTCCTGTCCAGGTCCGTAAGCAGGGCCACTTCCTCAAGGAACGGGTCTATGTCCTTAGGGTCGGGCCTCGTGTTACCGTCCCTGAGGACCGAGCCCGATTCGATGCCCTCGTCCATGGCCTTCGCCGCCATGTTCTGCCTCGCCTCGTACTCCCTCGCGACCGAGACCAGCTCCCTTAGGTTATCTAGCCTGGCTTCCGCCTCGAGGCTGTCGTCTTCCTTGAGGGACTTGTAGTATCCCGTGTCCTCGAGTATCTTCTCGATCATGTCGCCCAGCTTCAGCGAGCCTTTCGACGATATGAGGGAATCGGCCATCCTCACGAAGGCGCCGACCAGCCTCTGGGACCTTTCTGCGTTCTTCTCGGTTGAGCCGAACTGCCTTGCCGCATCCCACATCGAACAGCCCCGCTCCTGGGATATCGCCATGACCTTCTCCTCGGTCGTATCGCCTATGCCCCTTTTGGGCACGTTCAATATCCTGGAAAGGGCGACGGAATCGTGCGGGTTGACTATGAAGCGGAGGTATGCCAGGACGTCTTTGACCTCCCTGCGCTCGTAGAACTTCAGGCCCCCGATGACCCTGTAGGGGATCCCGTCCTTGAGGAGTACTTCCTCGACCGACCTCGACTGAGAGTTCATCCTGTAGAGGACTGCGAACTGGGAGAGCTTCCTGCCTTCGGCCACGACGAGCCTCTCGATCTCCTTGACCACGAAGGAGGCCTCCTCGCGCTCGCTCTCGGCGTTGTACAGGAGCACCTTCGAGCCCTTGTCCTTGTCGGTCCAGAGCGTCTTCTTCTTCCTGCCGCGGTTGTTGGCTATCACACCGGACGCCGCTTCGAGTATGTTGGCGCTCGAGCGGTAGTTCTGCTCGAGCTTTATCACCTTGGCGTCGGGGTAGTCGCCCTCGAACTCGAGTATGTTGGTGGGGTCGGCACCCCTCCATGTGTATATCGACTGGTCGTCGTCGCCGACGACGGCTATGTTCCTGTACTTGTCCGCCAGGAGTTTGACCAGCATGTACTGGGCGTGGTTGGTGTCCTGGTACTCGTCGACCATGATGTAGCGGTACCGCTCCTGGTACTTCGCGAGCACCTCGGGCCTTTCGCTGAAGAGCCTCACCGTCTGCATGATCAGGTCGTCGAAGTCCATGGACCCGTTGTCCGTCAGCAGCTGCTGGTACTTGGCGTATATGCCGCCTATGCTCTTCTGCCAGGCGTCCTTTGCCGCGAACTCGGCCGGCGTTAGCAGCTCGTTCTTGGCGTCGGAGATCATGTTCAGCACCGCGGAGGGCTTGTAGACGTCCTTGGAGAGGTTCAGCTCCCTCAAGGCGCGGTTCACCGCCGCGAGCTGGTCGGATTCGTCGAATATGGTGAACGAGCGCGGATAGCCTATGAGCTCGGCCTCGTTTCTAAGCACCCTTACGCAGAACGAGTGGAACGTGGCCACGGTGACATACCTTCCCGCCTGGCCCGCCAGGTCCTCGACGCGAAGGCGCATCTCCTCGGCCGCCTTGTTCGTGAAGGTGACGGCGAGGATCTCGAAGGGCGGTATGCCGTGGTCGGCGATCAGGCCCGCTATCCTGTAGGTCAGCACCCTGGTCTTGCCGCTGCCGGCGCCAGCAAGTATCAGAAGGGGCCCATCTACATGACGGGCCGCCTCCAACTGTTTCGGATTAAGGCAGTCTTCGCCTATCAAACCTCGGCTACCTCCCCTGCCAGGAAGGCCCTGGCCCTTTTCGTCCTCTCGATGCAGGCGCTCTTCCCCAGAAGGTGCATGCTCTCGAACATGGGGGGCGTGACGCGCTTTCCGGTCAGGGCAACCCTTACCTGCATGAGGAAATCGCCGAGCTTGATGCCCGATTCTGCGATCTTCTCCCTGAAGGCGGCCTCTATCGGCTCCTTCTCCCAGCAGGTGATGCCCTCGATTATCCTCTCTGCGGCATCGAGCACCTTCACGGAGAAGGCGGCGTCGTGCGCCTGCTTGTCCCTGAAAGTATCGGCCGTAAGCCCTACTTCTTCGACGAACAGGAAACCCAGCATGTCGGGGGCCTCGTTCAGCCTGACTATCCTCTCCTGTATCTGTGCCGTGGCGTCTTCCAGGAACTTCCTGTCATACCTGTGGCCCGCGCATACGGGCACCGCCTCGCAGCCGAGCACATCGGGCTTGTGGTGCCCCGTCCAGCACTGCGGCAGCAGCCCCGCGTCCTTCAGAAACGGCAGGATCCTGTCCGTGAGCTCGGATACTGGCATCTTCCTTATGTATTCGCCGTTGAACCAGTCGAGCTTCTTCACGTCGAAGATGGCGTCGGACTTCGATAGGTTCTCCAGTGTGAAGGCCTTAACGAGCTCGTCCATGGTGAACATCTCGCGCTCGTCGCCGGGGTTCCAGCCCAGCAGGGCCAGGAAGTTGATCAGCGCCTCGGGCAGGTATCCCATCTGGCGGAACTCTCCGATGTAGACGGCGCCCGCCCTCTTGGATATCTTCGAGCGGTCCGGGTTCAGCATTAGAGTAAGGTGTCCGAACGTGGGCGCCTTCCAGCCCAGGAGCTCGTACGCGACGAGCTGGTCGAAGGTGTTGGTCAGGTGCTCGACGGCCCTCATGACGTGGGTGATGTCCATGAGGTGCTCGTCTATGACCGTGGCGAAGTTGTAGACGGGTGAGCCGTCGGACTTCACGATGACGAAGTCCCCGCGCTCGCCCATGTCCTTCTCCTGGTGGCCGCGCAGTATGTCCTCGAAGGAGAACTTCTTCTCGGGGACCCTTATCCTTATCACGTAGCTTTTGCCCTCGGCCTCGAGCGCCCTCTGCCGCTCCTCGGTCAGGTGCGCGCACTTGCCGTAGTAGCGCGGGGGCTTCCCGGAAGCCAGGGCTTCGGCGCGCTCTATGTCCAGCTCCTCTTTCGTGCAGTAGCACTTGTAGGCGAGGTCCTTGCTGATGAGCTCCTCGACCGCCCTCTTGTAGGTATCATGCCTTTCCATCTGCCTGTAGGGCGCGTACGGGCCGCCCACGTCCGGACCTTCGTCCCACTTTATCCCGAGCCAGCGAAGGCCCTCGAGGACGCCCTCCTCGGATTCCTTGGTGCTCCTCGTAAGGTCGGTGTCGTCTATCCTGAGTATGAACTTCCCGCCGGTCTTCCTGGCATAGAGCATGTTATACAGGGCGGTCCTAGCGGTGCCGACGTGGCAGTTGCCCGTCGGGCTCGGCGCTATCCTCACCCTTACTGTATCGGCCATGTACGATCCTCCAGTCCACGCTAAAAAGCGCCGTTCGTATATGTATCAATTATTATATTTTACCACAGCCGGCGCCCTGTCATACCTCATACGCTACCATACCGGGGCGGAATCGGAGCGCCCGGGGATTGCCCGTCCCGCCGTTCCCCCCTTCAAGTTTTTCACCTGTTCGCCATTCCACCATGGAAGTATTTCCGTTACTGTACAGAATAGGTTTTCTAGGAATGCACTTACGAAGGGATGGATGACGTATGAAGGCCTTTAGGACCCTTGTTCTCGTAGTCGTATCGCTCTCGTTGGTGTTCGCTTCCGGCTGCCTCGGCAAGAGGTATGTATACAACTTCGTAAACGAGGGTGACCTGGAACGCTATGACGGAAACTGGTTTGCTTTCAATGATTCCTTCAGCTTCGACGACGGCCTGATGCTCTCCGGCAATTACATCGCGGCCCCGTTCTCCTTCACCGGGGACTTCACCGGCCAGCTCAACTTCAACCTGGACGCCGAAGAGGGCGATTACGGGATGATCGAGTACTATTTCTGCACTCAGCAGAACTGGTGGGGCTCGGACTGGCTGGGCGGGATAGCGATCTATAACATAGGGGAGCCTAGCATCTATTACAGGACCTACTACCGTGATGATGATGTGCTCCACTTTGTCGAGGAGGAGATTCCCTGCGCGGGCTTGATCAACATGAGTGGTCCCAACACGCTCAAGATATTCAAGAAGGGTGATACGCTGGAGTTCGAGCTCAACGGGACGGCCATAGGCGGACTGTACTCCATCATAGGCAATACATCTGGCCTGTATTGTCCCCATATCTACGCCCACAGCCACGATGAGGCGGACATAGTCTTCACCTATTTCGAAGTAAAGTACGGCGGCGATATGATTCCGGCAATCTAGGGATAAGCGAGCAATATCGGGAAGCCGGTTCCGATCTTTCAGGGGCCGGCTTCTTTTATCTCTTATGACCCGTCCCTTACTTGATGTTGACCAGTCCGGTAACGATGCCGAGGCGGAATCGGATGCCTTAGGCGTTTCCCGGCCGCGCGGCCCGTCCCGCCCCTCCCCTACCCGGGTTTTCCATCCGCTTGCCTCTTCAAGATGGAGGTATTCCTGGTATTCAGATAGAATGCCCTTTTGGGAACGCACTCAAGAAGGGATGGATGGCATATGAAGACGTTTAGAACCCTTGTTCTCGTAGTCGTATCGCTCTCGTTGGTTTTCGCGTCCGGCTGCCTCGGCAAGAGGTATGTATACAACTTCGTGAACGAGGGTGACCTGGAACGTTATGACGGAAACTGGTTTGTTCTCAATGATTCCTTCAGCTTCGACGACGGCCTCATGCTCTCCGGCAATTACGTTGCGGCTCCGTTTTTCTTCACCGGGGATTTCACAGGGCAGCTCAACTTCAACCTGGGCGCCGAAGAGGGGAATCACGGAATGATCGAGTACTATTATTGCACGCAGCAGAGCTGGGGGGACTCTGACTGGTTGGGTGGGATAGCAATCTGGAACATAGGGGAGCCGAGCGCTTATTACAGGACCTACTATCGGGATGGCGGTACTTTCCACCTTATCGATGGGAATGTCCCTTGCGCGGGCTTGATCAACGACCCGGGTCCCAACACGCTCAAGATATTCAAGAAGGGCGATACCCTGGGATTCGAGCTCAACGGGACGGCGATCGGCGCACCGTTCGCCATCGTGGGCAATGCGTCCGGCCTGTACTGCCCGCACATCTACGGGTGGGGCGGTGACGAAACGCCCACAACGTTCACATATTTCGAGGTCAAGCATGAGGGCGACATGATTCCGGCAATCTAGTGACAAGTCGGGGATAGCAATAAGCCGGCCCCATGGAATATTACGGGGCCGGTTTTCTCGTGCCCCGGGGCCTGTCCTTTTCTTGACGCCGACCAGTCCTGGAATGATGTCGCAGCGCGCAAAGCGCCGGATACCGTCAATATGAAAACGATCCCTTTCATCCAGTAGAGCGGGGATGTCGGTTTCAGCGGCATCAATGGTCGGTGGATCCTGTGAAGTTGAACTTCGCCGTCTTTATCGCGGGGACCACGTAACCTTCGGGGAGCGAGACGTCGGTCGAGAAGAGCTCGGTCTTGCACCCTATGAGCTCCACGTTCTTAAGCACGCCGTCCAGGATGGAATCCGTGAACCTGAGGTTCCTCAAGGGTTTGGTCACCCTGCCGTCCTCGATCAGGAACGTGCCGTCCTTGGTCATGCCCGTGAACATGGTCTTCACGCGGTGTATCGGGTTCACGTAATGGAACCTCGTGATGAGTATGCCCTTCTTCGTCGCCCTTATCATCGATTCCACGTCCGAATCCCCTGGGGCGAGCCTCAGGTGCATCGCCTGGTCCGAGAACCTGGCGCCTGGCATCTTCGCATGCCCGGTAGACCTCGTCTTCTCGAGCTTGGCCGATGAGGAATCGAACAGCATCCCCGCCATGACGCCCGACTTTATTATCTCCACCCTCTCGCGCGGCACGCCCTCGTAGTCGAAGGGCATCCGCACGGTATCGGGCGCGAGCCCGTCGTCGGTGATGCTGATAAGCGGGTTGGTAACAAGCCGGCCCATCCTGCCCGTCGCGAAGCTGTTGCCCTCGTGGTACATCATGCCGTCGATGCCGCACATCGCAAGCACGTTGAGCATCGTGGAAACTGCGTTGGGCTCGAGCACCGCCTCGTATTCCCCTGCCTCCATCGGCATGGGATCCGCCGACTTCAGGCACTTGTCGACCGCGACCGCAGCCACGGCCTTGAAGTCTATGTCCTTCACCGATACGGCCGCCTTGTCGGAAAGGCCGGTCCCGCCAGCGTCGCTCATCGCGACCACCTTGTACTGCGCGGTGCTGGTGAGGTTGTAGGCTTTCACGCCCCTGCTGCTCATGACGTACGTCCCCAGGATCGACGTCCTCACGGTGCCCCCCGCAGTGACCTTCGCCTCCTCGGCCGACCTTATGGCCTCGTGCGCGGCGTCGGCTATCTGGTAGGGCGAGAAATCCCCGGTGTGCCTGCAGAACGCGTCGGCCTTCCTGTACTCAGCCGGTTCCGGCAATCCCGCGAACATGGGAGAATCGGGCAGCATGCCAGCCAAGTCGTACGCCTTGCCCACGGCGTCTTTCAGCTCCGATGCCCTGTTCGTCTTCACTATCCCGACCTTCTGGCCGCGCGCCACCCGCACGGTGAAATCGGTGTCCGAAAGCACGCTGTTCTGGTGTATCTCGTTGTTGGAAAAGCGCGCGAGCCTGATTTCGGTGTCGACCGCGACGATGTCGGCCTCGGCGCCCCTTACGGTGGCGAGGGCTTTAGCCAGCGCCTTTTCCATCCTCTCCCTCTCTACCATCTGCCGACACCTACCTTCACGTTCCTGAACCTGGCCGGAGCGCAGCCGTGCCCCACGTGGGCCACCTGCATCGGTTCCCCCTTGCCGCAGTTGGGCACGCCCCACAGCACCCACTCTTCCTGGCCGGCCACACCGTCGCATCCTCCCCAGAAGCCGGGCGTGGATCCCGTGTAGGTCGGGTTCTTCACGATGCCCGTCACCTTGCCGCCCTTTATCCTCCAGCCTATCTCGCAGCCGAACTGGAAGTTCACCCTCTTGTCGTCTATGCTCCAGCTCTTTATGCCGTCCATCATTACACCGTCTTCGGTTCCGGCTATTAGCTCCTCCAGGGTCTTGTCCCCGGGTGCCAGGCATATGTTGGTCATCCTCACTATCGGAGTCCTCGACCAACCGTCCGCCCTCATCGCGGCGTTTGAGGAAAGCCCGAGCCGTACGGCCCATTCCCTGCCCATGAGATATCCCATGAACTCGCCCTTCTCCACAAGAGGTGTCCTCGACGAGGGCATCCCCTCGTCGTCAAAGGCATACGTGCCGAGGCCGCCTTCCGTGATCGCGCACTGGTAGAGGTCCACATCATTCGAACCGTACCTGAAGCCGCACCCGAGCTTATCTGTCGTAAGGAAGCTGGTGCCGGCGTAGGCCGCCTCCGTGCCGTAGACTCGGTCCAGCTCGACGGGATGTCCGCAGCTTTCGTGTATCTGCAGCGCCAGCTGCTCGGGAAGCAGGATGAGCGTCATCTCGCCCGACGGGCATTGCTCTGCCGTCAGGAGCGCCACGGCCTCCTCTGCAGCCTTAAGGGCCCCTTCCTCCAGCTTCTGGGCCAGCACGAACTCGTATCCGGCCTGCTTGAAGTTCCCGCCGAAGGAGCCGGGATAGGACCTTACCTGCATGTCCCCGTCCCCGAGCGCCATCACAGTGACTCCGGCGCCGGATTCGGTGAACTCCTGCTCGATCCTCGCGCCTTCGGTCGACATGAACAGCTTGCTCTCCGTGACGAAGCCCATCGTCGCCTTGGCCTGCCTGACCTTCGGCGAGTACCCTTTTGCGGCAAGCGATGCCCTTACGAGAAGGCCCACCTTCTCGTCCGTAGGCACGGTGAACGGATCGGTCGCCATCGGGGCCCTCCAGTACGCGGCCTCGCCCCGGCATTCGCCAATCTCGGCCCTGCGCTTAAGGTACGGCCTTGCCGCCTTCGCGTACTCTACGGCAAGCTCACCTGTCCTTGCGGCATCCTCTTCCGTCATGGAGTTCGAGGCGGCGAAGCCCCAGGCGCCGTCCACCAGGACCCTTACGCCGTAGCCCTCGTCGCTGCCTTCTCCTATCGAATCGAGCGCGCCGTCCCTAACCGATATCTCCTGTGTCTTCCTGTTCACCCTTCTCGCGTCTGCGTATGAGGCCCCAAGCCGGCTTGCGCGTTCCAGGGCCCTTTCCAAAAGGTACATCGAACCGCTCCTTCCTCGTCTTGCGATAGTCGCCGTACTGGCAGACGCCGACCGCCGCCAGTATCATGAGGGCACCAAAAAGCTGCCTTGCGTTCAGCTTCTCACCCAGCATCAGCCAGGCGAAGAAGAAGCCCATCACGGGTTCCAGCTGCAGTATGATCGCGGCCCTTACGGCGGGCACGTATCTTTGGGCGATCGTCTGGACCATGAAGCACACCGCCGTGGCCATGACCCCGAGGTATACTATGACGAGCCATATCTGGGGCGTGAAATCCTTGACCTCGGGCAGCTTCGGCGCCGCCGTGGCAAGGGCGAGCATGCCTATCCAGATGAACTGGGCCATGGACAGGAGAAGCCCGTTCAGCCTCGGGGAGTACTTCTCCAGCAGCACGATCTGGAAGCCGAAGCACATAGCGCACGCCAGCACGTACATGTCGCCCACGGATGGCATCTGCCAGCCGTCCAGGGACAGCATCCCGAGGCCTATGACGGCGATTGCGACGCCGAGCCATGAGTACCATTCGGGGTTCTTCTTAAGTATGTAAGGGGAGAGCATCGGCGTGAACACGACGGCGAGTCCGGTTATGAAGCCGGTCTTCGTAGCCGTGGTGAGCGAGATGCCTATGGTCTGTAGCACGAAGCCCATGTAGACGAATATGCCGACGACGGCCGCGGACCTCCAGGTCTCGCCGCCCATCCTCCTTAAGAGGCCCCTCCTCCAGCAGAGGAAGGTCACGATTATCGAGGCTATTATCATCCTGAGGGCGATGAGCAGTATGGGGTCTACGACTTTGACGGTGTTCTTGACGATGGCGAAAGTCGTGCCCCAGATGATGCAGATCACCACGAGGGCAAGGTCCGCCGCCACGTTCTTCTTGCTGAAATCGCCTTTTTCTTCCATTTTTCAACCTGCCGCAAAAGGTGTTAACAACATAATTTTACCAGTAAGGGGTGCTATATGTAACCCCCGCGGGCAAGTTTTATGCATCGGCGTATAGGCTGCGACGGGCCTTCTTAGCTTCCTCCCTAGACACCAGCTGTGAGCGCCTCGTGCCTTCTGAACTGGCTTGCGTACAGGCCGTAGTAGAAGCCTTGCGCCTTCATGAGCTGGGCGTGCGTGCCCCGCTCGACGATCCGCCCCTCTTTTATGACGAGGATCATGTCCGCGCCCTTTATCGTGCTCAGGCGGTGGGCTATGACGAAGCTGGTGCGCCCCCGCATGAGGTCCAGAAGCGCCTTCTGTATGTGCATCTCGGTCCTCGTGTCCACGGAGCTCGTCGCCTCGTCGAGTATGAGTATCGAAGGGTCGGCTAGGATGGCCCTGGCTATAGCGATGAGCTGCCTCTGCCCCTGGCTTAGGTTCCCGCCGTCTTCGCCCAGCACCGTGGCGTAGCCTTCGGGAAGGCGCCTTATGAAAGTATCGGCGTTGGCGGTCCTTGCGGCTGCCTCCACCTCGGCGTCGGTCGCGGAAAGCCTCCCGTACCTGATGTTCTCCCTTACCGTCTCGGAGAACAGGTACGTATCCTGGAGGACTATCCCGATGGAGCCCCTTAGCGCGTCCCTGTCCAGGGTCTTGATGTCCCGCCCGTCCACTTCTATGCCGCCTTCGTCCGCGTCGTAGAATCTCATCAGGAGGTTCACGACGGTCGTCTTGCCCGCGCCCGTAGGACCCACCAAGGCCACGGTCATGCCCTCCCCGGCTTCTATGTCCACGTCGGTAAGGACCGGCACCCCCTTCTCGTAGGAGAAGCCGACGGAGTCGAACCTTACGTCGCCCCTTATGCGATCCGGCCTGTAGCCGGGCTCGCCCTCGGCGCGCTCGTCCTTTTCGTCCAGCACCTCGAACACGCGCTCGGCGCCCGCGATTGCCGACTGCAGCTGGTTATATTGGTTGGCTATCTCGTTTATGGGCCCTGCGAACTGCCTCGAGTAGTTGAGGAAGCTGGCGATCAGCCCCACCGTGACCTGCCCTTTCAGGACCAGGATGCCCCCCGCGACCGAGACCAGCGCATAGCTCAGGTTGTTCACCATGATCATGACCCTGGGGACCATTCCCGAGTAGATCTGCGCCATGAGGCCGGACCTTCTGAGCTTTCCGCTTATCGCGCCGAACTCGTCCTCCAGCGCCTTCTCGCGCCCGAACGCCTTTACCACCTTCTGGCCGGAAATAGTCTCCTCGATGAAGCCGTTTAGCTCGCCGAGGTCCTTCGCCTGCTTCGAGAAGTAGCCGCGGGTGCGCTTGGAGATCGCGGCGGTGAATGCCACGCTTAAGGGAGTCGCAGCAAGGCTTAGGAGCGTAAGCATGGGGCTCAGCCAAAGCATCATGATGAATGAGCCCGCCAGCGAGAGCACGCTCGTGAAGGCCTGCGTCACGCCCTGGGACAGGGCCCCGTCCACGTTGTCCACGTCGTTGGCGAGCCTGCTCATGAGCTCCCCGTGCGGCCTTTTGTCGAAGTAGGACACCGGGAGGGCCTGGACCTTGGCGAACAGGTCCTTCCTGAGGTTGCGCACGGTCCTCTGGGACACTTCCGTCATGAAGTAGGTGGTCAGCCACGAGGCCCCGGCGCCGGTGAGGTATATCGCGGTGAGTGCGGCGCCTATGCGGGCGATCCTTGCGAAGTCGACCGAACCCTTGCCGCCCGCCATCGCGTCGACGGCACTGCCTATGAGATAGGGTCCTACAAGGGTCGCCGCCGAGCTTAGCAGTGCGAGGAGGAACACCGGCCACAGAAGCAGCCTATGCCTCCTGAGGTACGTCCAGAGCCTAGATATGGTGCCTTTCGTGTCCCTGGCCTTGGAAAGCTCGCTCGAAAACCTCCTGCCCGGGCCTCCTCCGAATCCCGGACCGCGCATCACGCCGGGCCTCTGGAAGGCGGGCTGGGGCACCGCCGACGGCCTGTCGTATCCTGCCTTGCCGTAGGCCTCTACGGATATCGGGCCCTTGCCGTCCTTGGGCGCGCCCGGGCTTCCCTTCAAGTCCTTCCTGCCCATCAGACCACCTCCGCGCCGAGCTGGGAGCGGACGATGTCCCTGTAGATCTCGCTTCCTTCGACTAGCTGGTGGTGCGTGCCCCTGGCGACTACTTCCCCGTCTTCGAGCACTATTATCTCGTCTGCGTCCATGACTGAGCTTATCCTCTGGGCTATGACTATCGTAGTCCTGCCCCTCATGTACTCCTTGAGGGCCGCCTGCAGCCTCTCCTCGGTACCCATGTCGATGGCGCTGGTGCTGTCGTCCAGCACCAGGACCCTGGGCTTCCTTACGAGGGCCCTTGCTATGGCGAGCCTCTGCTTCTGCCCGCCCGAGAGGTTCGCGCCCTTCTGGCCGACCACCGTGTCGTAGCCTTCCGGGAGGGAGGTTATGAAATCGTGCGCCTGGGCGGCCTTCGCGGCCTCCGTGACCTCCTCGTCGGTCGCGTCGGCTTTGCCCCACATGATGTTGTCCCTGATGGTCCCCGTGAAGAGCACGGGGTCTTGAAGCACCATGCCGACCGATGCCCTTAGCCCGGCAAGGTCCATGTCGCGCACGTCAGTTCCGTCGACCAGCACCGTCCCTTCCGTCGGGTCGAAGAAGCGGGGTATGAGGTTAACCAGGGTGGATTTGCCGGATCCGGTGGCTCCGAGTATTGCGAGCGTCCTGCCCGGGAAAGCCGTCACGTCCACGTTTTTTAGGACCGGGTCGCCGGACGCGCCCTCGTAGCAGAAGCTCACGTTCCGAAACTCCACTTTCCCCTCACCGGGGGCGCCTTCAGGCGCTGCGGGGCCCGTTATGGAAGATTCCGCGTCCAGCACCTCGGCCAGGCGTTCGGAGGACGCCTTGGCGCGCGATATGTTCACCGTGAGGAACGCCACCATCTGCAGGGCCATCAGTATCTGCGTGATGTAGTTGACGAACGCCATGACCTCGCCGACGCTCATCGTACCGAAGTCCACCTTGATGCCGCCGAACCACAGCACCGCGACAAGGCTTATGTTCAGCGCCGCCATCATGGCGGGCGCCGTGAGGTTCACGGTACGGACCGCCCTCAGCGAGGCTTTCGACAGGCCCTCGTTGGCCTTCCCGAAGCGATCCTTCTCGTAGCCGGACCTCACGAAGGCCCTCACCACCCTGGCACCCGTGAGGTTTTCCCTCATAACGCCGTTCAGCTTGTCTATCCTCTTCTGCACGACGGTGAACATCGGGAAGCTCTTCGACATGATGAGCGTAAGCGCGACGCCCAGGAGAGGAAGGGATATCAGGAGGACCGAGGCAAGGCCGGCGTTTATTGAAAGGGCCATCATCACGCCGCCCACGGCAAGGAGCGGCGCCCTGACCAGCATCCTTAGGCTCAGCATGACGATGTGCTGTATCTGCGTCACGTCGTTTGTGAGTCGTGTGATCAAAGATGCCGTCTTGAAGCGGTCAAGCTCGGCGAACGAGAAGGACTGCACCTTCTCGAAGAGCCCGCCCCTTAGGTCTTTGCCGTAGTTGGCTGCGACGGTGCAGGAGAATATCGTGGCGCCGGTGCCGCCGATGAGCCCTATGAGGGCGATTCCTATCATGCCAGCGCCGGTGCGGTATACGTAGGCCAGGTCGCGGTTAGCGATTCCTATGTCCACGATCCCGGCCATCATCTTGGGCTGTATCAGATCGGCCGCGACTTCGAGCAGCATGAGAAGTGGCGCTGCGATCGCGGCGGTCCGGTAGGGTTTTAGATAGCTGAAAAGTCTTCTCAAGCGGATCCTTCCCCCCGAAGGGGCAGTCCGCCGGAAAGCCCGGAGGGTCAGTCCTCCGAGGCTTTCTCGAGGTTGCCCCTCATGGTAGCCATTATCCTCCTAATCGCCGCGATGTCCTCGGCGCCGAGCCCTTTTACGGCGTCCTGCTCCACCGCCTCCACGGCGTTCATGACCGTGTCCTTGAGCGACTTGCCCTTCTCGGTGAGGTAGATCCTGAACACCCTTAGGTCCTTCGTGTCGGGGGTCTTCTCGATGAGCCCCGCGCGCTGCAGGCGCTTGAGCATTATGGTCACGGAAGCGGGCCTTAGGTGCATCTTCTCCCCGAGTTGCTTTTGCGTGAGGCCGTTGTCTTTGAATATAGAGAAGAGCATCGGCGCCTGGGCCGGATGTATGCCCTGCCCGGCCAGCAGCTTGTCCATCCTCGCCCTCTTGGCGCGCATGAAGCCCGCGATGAGCGTGATTACGCTTTCTTCTTTACCCATATGTGCACCTCGCAAGAAAGTTTGACGTAGAACCAATAGAGATTATAAGCGAGGATGGTGTCCGTGTAAAAGGAAAACCGCCCTAAGGCGGTCTTCGTTCTATTATTGATACATGTATGGAATATCTCCGTACCTTTCCATTCCCGTGCCCTTGTGCACAATACGTGCACACGCTGGAGGGGAAGGAAAACGGGCGTCAGGACACCAGCCCGGTCTCGAACTGGCTGAGGTACAGCTCCGAGTAGAAGCCCTTCTGCTTGAGAAGCTCCTCGTGCGTCCCCTGCTCTACTATGTCGCCGTTGTCCATGACGAGTATCAGGTCGGCGTCCCTTATGGTCGAGAGCCTGTGGGCGATTATGAAGCTGGTCCTGCCGTGCATGAGGTTGTCCATCGCCCTTTGGATTAGAACTTCAGTCCTGGTGTCGACCGAGCTCGTCGCCTCGTCGAGTATGAGCACCTTCGGATCCGCCAGGATCGCCCTCGCTATTGTGAGAAGCTGCTTCTCCCCCTGGGATATGTTGCTCGCCTCTTCGTTTAGCACCATGTTGTACCCGTCGGGCAGCGTCTTCACGAACCTGTGCACGTGGGCGACCTTGGCGGCCTCCTTGACGTCCTCGTCTGTCGCCTCCTGCCTTCCATAGCGGATGTTCTCCATGATCGTGCCGTTGAAAAGCCAAGTGTCCTGAAGCACCATGCCGAAAACGTTCCTGAGCTCGTCGCGCCTGAACTGCCTGGTGTCGGTGCCGTCGATGAGGATCCTTCCTCCCTGCAGCTCGTAGAACCTCATGAGGAGCTTTACTATGGTCGTCTTGCCGGCACCCG
>Ga0116177_10000508_pt1 | contig 28531 bp, 29 predicted proteins | sample AD_STIC10_MetaG_FD_89750 | JGI IMG/M metagenome (GOLD analysis project Ga0116177, IMG submission 89750) | Active sludge microbial communities of municipal wastewater-treating anaerobic digesters from USA - AD_STIC10_MetaG | ecosystem: Engineered > Bioreactor > Anaerobic > Digestate | place: USA... | reverse complement strand
TTTTGCTCCATGGTTCTAAAATCTACAGCCAAGCGTTCTAGCTACTAAACTACGGGGGGATCTTGGATCCTTTGTAATCAATAGGAGAGTGGGAGTATTTTTAAAGTTTCTTTTTTTAGAAAAAATTTGAAGTTTTTTTAGTTCTAGTTTATTTTCGGTGTTTTTTTAGATTTTTAGTTTGTTTACAATTGTTGGCCAAATTAAGGTAATAAATACTCCTGCTGTTAAAAATAAGGCTTGGCTCATCATTCCATCATTAATGTATGCGATTACTCCAAGTGTTCCAAAAATTATTGTTCCGCCAATAATTGAAAAAACCTTATTTTTTGGTTTTATTTTTAGTCCATTAATTGTGTAAGTAACATACCCTAAGTAATATCCTATTAATAAAAATCCAGCATTAAGCCAGTCAGGTAAGAATTCAAGAGAAATTAAGGTTAATATTAAAAGTACAATAAATATTTTTCCCTCGTTGTTTTTTGCAAGATTTGTGCTAATGTTTTTCAATTTACCATAAGATAACCAAAATATTTTACCAACAATGTATCCAAGTAAAATTCCTGCTAATACATCAGTTAAATAGTGAACGCCTAAATAAAGTCTAGATAATCCAACAAGAATTATTGAAATAATAAATAAAATTTTTTCATGTTTTTTTATTTCTTTTTTTGCAAAAAAGAAAACTGAAGAAATTGTTGTTGCGTGTCCTGAAGGCATGGAGAAAGTGTGTTTCTCTTCAAAAGTAATTACTCCTTCAGGTCTTGGTCTAGCGATAAGTTCTTTTAAAATTCCACCAATTACTGTGGAAAAAAGAATTAAAGAAACAAGAACAAAACTCTTTTTTTCTTTTCCACTCCAAAAAAACCAAGCTCCAATTAAAATCCAAAAAGCAGGGTGACCTAAGAAAGTTACTGCATTAAAAAAAAGGTCAAGTGGGAGAGAAGAGAAAGTTTGTAAGAATTGATTAATTATTATCTCTTCCATTACATCACCAAATATCTAATAAATAATGTCCAACAAATAATGTTAATTATTTGTTTTGGTTAATTATTAATTTTTTATACTTTTGCTTTCTTTGTCCAGTTTCGGCTGGGCGATACTATTGACACCATGTGTAGTGGCTTTAATTATTTTATACTTTTGCTTTCTTTAATCTTCCCATTCCTGGTATTTGTATTTGTGTATAGTCAATCATAAGTCCGCATGCTTTTAGGCATTTTCTTGTAGCGTAGGTTTTGCAAAAGTCAGCTACTTCTTTTTGTTGATTTTTTTGTAGTTCTGGAACTTGTGATATTTCATTAATTACTTTTGAAATACTCCTAGAATTAATTTCTTCAAGAGCTTTTATTGCATCCCCTTTTGTTAAACCAAGATCATTAATTGCTTTATCAAGTTTATCAAGAGCAACTTTTTTCTTTAAATTAGATTCTACTTTTCCATCAACACTATTAGTTAAACTAGCCAAAAACTCCATTACTGTTAGTGGATCAGTTTTTTCAGTTATTGTTTGTTTTCTAATAGCTTTCCAATCATCATAATTTGCAATAAATTGTATACTTCCTTCCATTTTCTAATCACCCATTAAGCAAAATGCTTTAATTATTAAAATTATTATCTTTGCTTTAGTTAAAAAACCTTTTCAAAGCAAATTAATTATTGATACTAATGAATAAAATCAAAATTAAGAAAAAAATTATTTCTAAAAAGAGTTTTTCAAATGAGAATTCTTTAAGAAAAGGTTCTTCAAAAAAAAGTGTTTCTTTTGTTAGTGAAGAACTAATTAATGATTTTAAACACAAAAAATATGGTTTTTTTAAAGAAGCAAGTGTTCAGATTTGTGAATGGAACAAAAATGCGATAAGAGGGAAAGGGGTGTGTTATAAGCAGGACTTTTATGGGGCTGACACAATTTCTTGTCATCAAATTGCTCCAACTACTTTTTGATGTAATAATTCTTGTTTATTTTGTTGGCGACCAAAAGAATACATGGGAGTAACTCCACCCGCACCAGTTGATCCTAGCGAAATGATTGAAGGATTAATTAAAGAGAGAAAAAAACTTTTAACAGGATTTTATGGTTACGCTAATAAAGAGTTAGTGGATGCTGCAATGAATAATGCGCATCACTTTGCAATATCTCTTTCAGGAGAACCAACATTATACAAAAAACTTCCTGAATTAATAAAATTATTAAAAAAGAGACCTGCTACAGAAACAGTGTTTTTAGTAACTAATGGACAAAATCCACAAATGCTTGAAAAATTAAAGAAAACAAAATCCCTTCCTACTCAATTATATGTTTCAATGGTTGCTCCTAGTGAAGTACTCTACAAAGCAATTACCTGTAATCAAGAAAAAAATGGATGGGTAAAGTACAAAAAAACTTTGAGTATGGTTAAAACAATTGGAACAAGAAGCGTAATTAGATTAACTTTAATTAAAGGACTTAATGATAGTACAGAAACTCTTAAAGAATTTGCAAAATTACTTGAAAAAACACAAGGAGATTTCATTGAAGTGAAATCATATATGTGGCTTGGAGATTCAAGAAAAAGACTAACAAATGAAAATTCTCCTTCTTTTGAATATACAAAAGATTTTGCCTTAAAAATGCTTAATAGTATGCCTTCTTATAATTTTGAGAACGAAAAAATAAATTCAAAAATAGTTTTATTAAAAAATAAAAAATCAAAGTACAAAACAAAAATAATTGACAGAGACTAATTTTTTATTGTTTTTAACAATTTCAAATTTTTCATTTTAAAAATTTTCAAGTTCTTTAAAAGAGTGTTTTTAAAAAAACTTTATTTTTTTATTTTTTTTCTTAATGTGAAGAACCTAAAAAGTACCTAAATGTTTTTTCACGTTACAAAATTGATTGTTAAAGAGCCTCATTAAACCAATTTTGTTTAAATAAAAAGTATTTAAAGTAGAGTTTCCTTTAATTATTGGATTTTCTAGTATTAATACAATATATTTAGTGAGTGATTTTTGTGGTGACTAAGAATAAATTACAACAAGATGACTCTGAGGATAATTATGATTCTCCTTTATACGGGGATAATTATGAAGAAAATTATTCTAATGAAAAAAATGATTCTGAAGAAAATCCGTTTTTGTCTTTCTTTTTTGCTAAAAAAAATTTTTCTATCCTATTAATACTTTTGTTCATTGTTAGTTTGATCATAATTTTTTTAATTATAATGCCTATTTTAAGACCTGATGTATTTCAAAAATTATCTTTATTAAATAATAATGGCGAATCAGTTCAAGCAAAAATTGTACACTTAGATAGTAATGGCAATTTAATTTCAGCTTTTATTTCTGAAGGTGAAAAGTTTTCTGAAAAAGCAAACCCTCATGAAACCAAAAAAACAACTATTACTCTAAACGGAACGAATGCTTCAAGAGTTAGATCTGCAAAAATTGTTACCCCACAGGGATCAGTAGTTACACTAAACCAGGATTCAGTATTTATTGATGAAAATGGAATTGTTACTTTATTAATAAATCCTGAAGATGATTTGCTTTTAGATGAAGACTTTTTTGACTTACTTGGCACAGATTCAGATTCAATTCCTATTGATTTTCTTTTACAATTAGAAATAGAAAACACAAATTTTCAAGGAGAACAAGAAGAAATAATAATGGAAATACCAATGGAATTAATTTTTACTGAATTTTTTGGTATTGGGTGTTTAGAGTTAAATAGAGGGTCAATATTTGAATCCACTCATAATGGGGTGCTTGAAGTTAGTGCAAAACTTAGAGTTACTTGCGAAACTGAGTCTCCTTTAAGTGGAAAATTAAATTGGTCTTCAGAAAGAATGGGGAATGTTGAATTATTTTTAACAGATTTTTTTGGAACAACCCTTTCCCAATTTCCAGTTCAATTAAGAAAAGATCTTCCAATGGGATTATATAATTTAAAAATTGTTTATGTTCCATTGAAAGAATATGCTGGCCAAAAAGCTTCTTTTGATTTATTATTAGAATCAGGGAATAGTTCTTCAAAATTAATGTTTGATGTAGTGGGGGATAATTTAGAACAATGTGTTAAAATAGAATCAATTGATTCAATTATTGAAAATTATGATGATTTAGCAAGTATTTCAATAGATGCATCAACTTGTCATTCACAAAAAATAGATATTTTTATTTGTGATGGCGATCCTTCTTGTTCTTTTACAACAGAAGGGGGTGTAGTTGTTTCTTCAAATTATTTGACTTTAAGTGGAAACAAAAAATCAATAGTTACAATCCAAAGAGGAGAAATCCCTGGGGTTTATGGAATAAATATTAAAGCACGTATTCCTGGTCTTGAGAAAAATTTTATTGATGAAAAAGAAATATTAGTAAAACCAACTAGTGAATTAGTGGTTCCTGATAGATTTGTTGTTTCTTTAATTGGAAAAGAAACAAGTGATGTTGTTAAAATAAAAAACTCTTCTCTTTCTGAGAAAACTATGATTGATTCCAGTGTTTGTAATTTATACAAAAGTTCTTTAGGTATTTCTGGGGATGTTAGTTCAATTACTTCATCAAGTGTTTCTCCAATTAGTGGTTTTGGTGTAGAAAAATCTTGGTTAAGAAAATTTTATTCAGATATTGATTATTACTCTGGTGATGGAAAATATCAAACTCAATTCTTTTCTTCTCTTGCTCAAATAGAAAATATGCGTGATTCAATCCAAAGTATTTCTCAATTAAAAAATTCTGAAATAAAAAAAGCATACCTTGATATTATTGCTACTAATGATACCCTTAATGATTCTATTGATGAAATAGATGCGACTTTGACTGCTTCAATAGAATTAAGAAATCAAACCCAAGATAATGAAGATTTTCAAGATATTGACATGACTGCACAAGTAGCATCATTAACTTCTTCAGTTGCAAGTCTTTACACTACTGCAACAGGAGAGTGTGTAAAAACCACTGCTGCAGAACTAAAAACCAATTCTTATGCTGTTTCTGCAAGTGTTTGTACTGATATGCCACAAGCAGGAATTTTAGCTAACTCTGCAAAAGGACAAATAAGTACCGCAAATAATGTTGCTTGTGGTAATTTGTTAACTCGTTGTGTAAGTCTTTACCAAACAGCAAATAATTTGAAAAGTGTTTATGATCAAATAGAAGCACTTTCTGAAGATAATGATATTAGTGCAGCAAATGCTCTTGAAAATGCAGAAGAAGCTTCTGAGTATTTCAATTCGGCAAATGAATTATCAAATGATACTTTAGAATATGCTAAATTAATTTTAGTTTATGCTTCGCTTGAATCTCCAGAAACAATTTCAAGTAATTATTCTGAGGTTAAAAAATATTTGGAATTAGCTAAACTAGATAATGATGCTATTTTATCAGATTTACAAAATTCTAATGAAAGTTTTTTAGCAGCTGATGATGAAATTACAACTTCATTAGGGGATATTCCAGAGGATTGGGAAATTTATAATTCATTTGGAGTAATAATTGCTCAAATGTATGATTTAATTGGGGATATAATTACAAAAAAAGGGAGTGTGGAATCATCATACCAATCAGCAATACCAAATGTTACCTCTTCAGCAACTAATGCTGGTTCTTGTGTTTCAAGCCCTCCTTATAGATATTGTACAGGGTGTTCAACTGCATCAATACAAGGAACCTCTCTTTCAACTTATCTTAATGAACAGTTAGCTGAATTTAGAAAAGGAAGTCTGCTTAACAGTAGAATAATGTCTGAAATTCAATTAGTTCTTCAAGCTTATGAAACTTGGAGAGGATTAAGTCAAGATTATATTGATGAATTAACTAATGCTAAAACAAAATATGATGCAGCAAGAACAAAACTTGACGAAGCGATTTTAAAAGCTGAAGAAACAAAAACTTCAATAGACGCTGCAATACTTGCTGCGGATTATTTAGCAAGAGAATCAGAAAAAATATCACAAGCCTCAAATTACACTACTGATTATACAGAATCTTCTGATAGTTTTAATAAAAAAGAAATGACAGGACTTGTATCAACAGTTCTCGCAACAGGATTTATTAATGGAGCATACTTGGGCGGAGTATACACTACTAATGATACTACAAATTCTTCATCAACTCTTTCACAAACATACTCAGTTTCAACTCAAGGGGAAACAAACACAAGAACAAATAATTCAAGAGTATTTTTTGAAGATTTATCTTTAAAAGAAAATTGTGATAATAGAGTTTCACTTACTTTAATTGATTATATAATTAATTTATTAAAAGACATAAAAAGTATTTCAATTTCTGAAGAAAATGTTTTGGCTTATGTTAGTTTTTATGAACCAAAAGTTTTAGGGTTTTATGAAGAACAAGAAGCAAACATAGTTTTTGCTAATAATGGATTAAAAAAGAATAGTTATGGAGTGGTGTCAATTGTTGTTGATAAGCATTCTCATGAAACAATAACTGATCCTACAACAGAATTTGGTCCGTTCAATGTTCAAGATTCTAAAAAAGAAGAAACTACTTATAAATATCACTTCAAATTTAATGCAGCTCCGAGAAAAACCTCTTCAACAAAAACAAGTGCTATTTGTAGTAACGAATTAGTTGTTGGAAGTACTGGGGAAGAAGCATTGCCAAAAACATTACTTAATTGGGGATGGAAAGAAATTACTGATAATTCAACTAAAGACAAATACATTGACTCTACTCAATTATCAATTTTAATTTCAAAAAGATTAAGTGTATTTGAGGACTTTTTAACAAGAGCAACTATAAGTTGTCCAACTAACCCTGTTGAAAAAATTATTGACACAATAAGACCAACAGATATTGTCTTTACAAAAGCAAGTGAATGTTACTTACCTCTATCAACAAAAACATACGATGGAAAACCAGCGCTTTATTATTACTTAAACTCAATAGTTTCATCAACATACCAAGGGTATGATGAATTCTTTGATGGCCCCCTACCAACAAATGCAGAAGAAGGACTCAACTTAGTTGACTTTAATGTTTACTTAATGAGAGATGGTTTAGGACTTGACTTTCAAGCAGATTTTGTTGCTGATTACACACGATCAATTCTAAAATCCAGTGATGCTTTTACTAATTTTGAAAATGGAATACAAAAGTACTTTAATTCTCAAGATAGATTCTTTTTCACATCACAATCACAAGAATTCAAATCAAAACCAGAATTCATTTTACCTGACGCAGGATTATACAATATTAGAATACTACTTGATTTTGATGATAAAATAAATCCAAGATTATTTGATAATGGATTACTTTCAGCAAAAATAAAAGTAATTCCCACTTTAATAAAACCAATTAGTGAAAATTATAGTCCTTTCTATTACACTCCATTTGATGGAAGTGTTGGATTAAATGTTAATTTTAATAGACAAGGGTATGGTACCTCTCTTACTAGTGGAGCAAATTTTACTGTTGTTAAAGAAGATGCTTCTTTCTTGCAAGTTGATCAAAAAAATTCTTTAGTTAAAACAAAAAGCACTTTAATTGATGACTTTATGATACTAAATTCTTCTCCTTCAAGAAGAGGAAAAATACTTGAATACTCTTACATTCACTCATTCCCAAAAACCTATCAAAACGATTCTAATTCTTCATTTATTTTCTCTCCAACCCTAGCAACCCCACTATTATTATCAATGAATGCAGTAAAAGGTCAATCACCAAGATTCACATACCTTCCAAAAAAAGCAATAACCTCACTAAAACCAACAACAAATAATTTATTCTTACTAACAGGAATAAATGGGTGTAAGGATTTCTTTGGAAACGACATAATGTTAACACTAAACAAAACACCAGATTTCTTGATGAGTTCATACTATGGAATGGCTTTTACAGAAGCAACAGTATCAGGAAGAGTGTCAGCAAAAACAATATCCTACGCTCCAACAAATGATTCTTTTGAAATTGAATACTCTCCTAGTGGTGAAATAATTTCTCCAAACAATCCAACAGCAGGATCAAAAGTTCCTCTTGATGGAATAAGTGGAATGAAGTACAATGACCAAATAAATAACTCAAAAATAGAATCACTCTTAGATGTATTTGATGCAGTAAAAGAAAGAAGCGTTTGTGTAACAAACGCTAGCGGAAAAGAAATCTACTACTGGCCAGAAGAATACTTATACGAAAAAGAAAACGATACAGGAGAATCAATAAAAGAAAAAGAACTAGACGAAAAAGGAAACTGTATAAGATAAAAAAGTAAAACTATTTTTATTAATTGAAAAAGTTAATTTTTTTAATTAAAAAAATTATTCTGTTTGCCATTTTAAATATGGATAACCCTCATTAATTGAGTAATCAATATCTGCAGTCCAAATATTAATAAAGTCCCAATCAACAAAAGTATCGGCTGCATATTCATAATTCATATCATCAGTTGTTCTTGGTTCACCTTTACCAGTATCTGATTGACCAGAAGTTTCATAATTGTAATAAGAGTTAGTGATAATTGGTGTAATATAATCCATAGTTCCAACAAGACCCCCAGCAGAACCACCTGAGATTATTCCAGTAGAATAAGATTTAGTCATTGTTCCTCCAAAATTACCTACAATGCCTCCTACATAATTGGTTCCTGAAACATTTACTTTGGAGTATGAGTTAGTGATTGTTCCTCCACCCGCACCTACAATTCCTCCTATAAAATTGGTTCCTGAAACGTTTCCTTTGGAGTATGAGTTAGTTATTGTTCCAGAGGATACGCCAGAAAAACTCCCCACATAATCCTTCCCTGAAACAACAATACTATTCAGCCCAGTATTTTTAATTTCTCCTGTATTTGCCAGCCTAGCAAATAAACCAACATAACTATCTAACGGTTTGTTTATTGTTAAATTAGAGATGCTGTGATATTGCCCATCAAAGTTTCCTGTAAATAAATTATATCCATATTCTGCAGCCCCTCCTATAGGATCAAAATAAAAACCACTACAATCAATATCATCTCCCAAAACATAATTTCCATCTAAGTGAAGGTTCATGTTTTGTAGGTCTTCACAATCAATAATTATCCACGGGTATTCTCGGGTTCCATTTTCTTTTGTAACACAAATGTTATTTTCGCACATTAATGATTCGTTTTCACAATCTTCATCAAGAGTACATTCAAGATCTAATTCAAATTCTGCAATTATCTCTAAATTCGAATTTACTGAAGTGTCTGTTCTTGGATTTGTTGTTGTTCCGTCACTCCATTGTAAGAATGTGTATCCTTCTTCTGGTTGTGCTGTTACTGGGCTACCACTTTTTCCAGGTAATATATTTTGGTTTAGGTCTCCAATTATTGTTCCTCCTGTTGTTGGAGTGTATTTTAGATAATAATAATCTATTTTCAAAATGCAAGTGTTTGTTATTTTTAGGGTTTCAGTTTTTTCAAATCCTGTAGAATCAACAAAAGTTACTTTAATGTTGCAGGTGGTTGTTTTCCCATCAACGCAAGGACAAATAGAGTTAATATCAGTTATTATAAATTGAAATTCATATCCTGGGAAAATGTCTTGGTTATACTCGTTTGATGTTCCTAAAGTTCCTTGAGAATCAAGGGGAGTAATTTTTGTTACAGTAAAGGTTTCTCCTGAATTATTTTTTAAAGAAACAACTGATTCTCCATTAGCACTTGTAACAGAATCAATTACACTTATTCCACCTTTTCCAATAATTCCACTCGCTTTATCAGAGTCAACACCGATTTTTTCAGTGTTATCAGTTTGGGTAATTAAAAGAGTGGTGATAAATAAAGAAATAACTATAATAACTGCAATTACAACTAAATACTCAATCGTCCCCTGGGCGATTGATGCCGCTTTCAGTGGCTCGATTGTTCCTTGAGCAATTAATGTTGATTTTGGTGACTTAATTGTTTTTTTAGAATTGTTGTTTTTTAGTGAGAAATCCATAAAATAAATTAGTTTCTTAAGTATTTATATGTTTTGTTAGGAGTTATTTTTGAAATTACTTTTTTGTAACAAAATAAACTCCAATTGCTACTAAAACAAATGCTGCAACTGCACTAAATCCTGCGTCAAAAAGTTCCCATTCTAGTACTTCGATTGAAGAAAGTAAAAAGAATACTGAAACTGCTATTAAAAAAATTCCTTGTTGAACTTCTTTGTCTCCCATTAAATTCACCTTTTTGATATGTAATACCCATCCCCCAAACTATAAAAATCTTTCTTTCACTGGAAAAAGTGACTATTTTTGTTTTTTATTGTTTTTTTATTCCAAAGGGTAGATTTTTAAGCACCTCATAATCATTTTTCTTTAAGTATTAACCATTAAGTTGGTTAGTGCTAAATTAAATGGAGTAAGATAAGAATGGATGATAGAAGAGGATTTAGAAGAGATTTTGGCCCAAGAGAAATGCACGATGCTACTTGCAGTGAATGCGGAGCAACAACAAAAGTGCCTTTTAAGCCAATAGAAGGAAGACCAGTATATTGTAGAGACTGCTACCAAAAACACAAACCACAAAGAGACAACAGAGGCGGCGGATTCAATAGAGGTCCAAGAAGAGAAGAAAATAGTGAATCTTCAGAAAGTTTTGAAGAATAAAATTAATAAAAATTATTTTTATTTAAGAAACAGTTTTTAAAAAATTTTGGAGAAAAGAGAAATCTTTTTTCCAAAAAAATCTTTTTTTTTAATTTTTTTGTTTATTAATTCTAATTATTGTTACACAATAGTGTCCAATAAATTGAGTTATTATGTTGGTAGTTAATCAAGTTATGGGGTAGTATTTGGTGTATTATTAGAGTATATTGTTTTTGAGTATTACTAAATTTTATAAAAATAGAAAAGCCTCTAGAGGGATTTGGACCCCCGACCCCCGGTTTACAAAACCGGTGCTCTACCACTGAGCTATAGAGGCATTTTTTGGCTTTTCATATTTAAAGTTCAATGTTAATTAATTGATTTTTGGTTACTTTTTAAAAGCTTTGCACAATTCTTTTTTCATGAAAAAATTAGTAAAAAACAAAAAACTCTCTTCAAAAGATGAATCAGTAATTTGTTTAAATTGTGGAGAATGTTGTAAAAGATATTGGATTACAGTGCTAAATGAAGAGAGTAAAAAGATTTCAAAAAAACTAAAAATTAGTGAAAAAGAATTTTTAGAAAAAAATTGCGAAATTCATGTAAAAATTTATCCAAAATCAGTAAAAGGAATACTAACATACCCTTCAACATTTTTTCCCAAAAATATTTATGATCAAATAAAAAAAGAAATTGGAATAGTTAGTGATAGTTATTTTATTATTCCTCAAGTAGTTTTAAAACGAGACATAGTTGAAATTGATGGAAAAAAAATTTGTACTTTTCTAAATGAAGATAACACTTGTAGAGTATACTCTGTTAGACCAGAACCCTGTAGGTTATTTCCTTTCATTGCAGTAGAAGGAATAAGAGAACAATACCCTTTTTGTGAACTTTATAAAAAAACTTATAAAAATTTATCAAAACAATCAAGTGTATATTTTAAAAAAGTGAAGAATTATTTTAAAAAAGTAAATGATAAAGGTTTTGTTAAAGTCTGGAAAAATTCACCAAAAAAAGGTTCATTATATGTAGCAGATAAGTATGTTTGTCAAATTACTTTAAGTGAACTTAACTTAATGTTAATGGATCAGAAAGAATAAATATTTTGTTTGCTTCAATAAATTTTCTCTCAATGTTATCAGATTGGTTCATAACAAATGATTTGTAATCAAAATAATCTTTCATTATTTGATTATACTCTTTTATAAAAATTTCAAATTTTGCATCTTCTCCTAAGAAAAGATTTTTTATTTCTTCATTATTCTCAAAGTTTTGTGAAAAATATTGTTCTTTTTTTGCTTCTTCAATTCTTAATTCATAATCTGTCATATAAAAATCATAAGCACTATCCTCATTAACAATAAGTACACTTTCAAGAGCTAAATTAAATGCTAACTCTTTAATAAAAAAATCTTTTTTAGATTCTTGGAAAATTTTGTTTTCTAAATTCCTTAACCACAACAAATCCTCTTTAAATGAGTATAAATAATCATCTTCTACTGCACTTTCATAATCTTCATCAAGTTGGGTTTCCACTTCTAAAAGATACTCATCAATTGCTAGAACATGTTGATCATGCAACACTTTTCCATAACTCGTTGAAATAAAAATCTCACTAATATCCTCTCTTGGAAGTGAAATTAGAATTATGATTGAAATAATTAAACCAATAAAAAAAATCAAAAAGAAAGGTCTCTTTTTTATATAATCTAAAATAGATTCTTTTGACTCTTTTTTGGAATTATTTTTATTTAAATTTTTTCTTAAATATTTTTTTTTCATAATTATAACAATATAACAATTATTTTCTTTATATAAAAATTAATACCCTGGGTTGGGATTCTAACGCCGCAACCCCTTTTTTGAAAAGGTGTTGCATTCCCAAAATTTTTTTAATTTTTATACCCTGGCCGGGATTCGGACCCGGGTTACCGCCTTGAGAAGGCGGGGTGCTTGACCGCTGCACTATCAGGGCTCGCCAGTTTCGGCAGGCGCATGCGATTGACTCATGCATGGTCTTTGACCATGCTTAGTGGCTTTTTATAAAATAAATTTCTCTTGCTTAGGTTTATATTATTAATTAGTGTTTTTTAATTTAAATGAAATTACAAGGCAATTTTTTTGGATTTTGATGGGACTCTAATTGATTCAATCCCTTTAATACTAAAAAGTGATAAAGCTGCAATTAATGCATTTGGTTTTAAGGTATCCAATCAAAAATTAAGAACACTTTCCATGCTTCACTCAAGAGACATAGCATATTATTTAATGGATTCAAATAAAACAACTTTTGATTTATTTGATTTTATTAATTTTAGGAGAAGAATTTTTGTAGGATTATTAAAGAAATATTTACCAAAAAAATTATGGTTTAGTGATTCAAAAGAATTTTTAAATAATGTTTCAAAAAAATATAAACTTGCTATAATTACAGGTTCAAGAAAAATTTTTGTTGAAGAAGTATTAACAAAAAAAGAACTAAATAATATTGATTTGATTATTACAAGTGACAATGTTGAACACAAAAAACCAGATATTGAATCATTACTTATAGCTTTTAAAAAATTAAAATTAAAAAAGAGCCAAATATTGTTTATTGGGGATTCAATTCAAGACGGATTAATGTGTCAAAGAGCAGGAATTAATTTTTTAGCAAAAACAACAGGAATATCAACTGAAAAAGAATTAAGAAAATACAATCCTATTCTAGTTACTGATTCTTTTAAAGATATAGAACATTTCTTGGGATTAAAATAGAATCTTATTAAAATACTTTTTTATAAAATAATTTTTATTTTATTTAATTCTTTTAATTTTGTTTTTTCTCTAACCCCAAAGATAATTTTTCTTCAAGTAGGGGTAAATTAATTTGAGTGTTACTACATCCATCTTTTAAAAGAAGTGCTATTTGTGGAGCAACATTTAGACTTTTTACAATATCAAAGGACATTAGTGCTTCATTAAAACAACAAACCCCTATAGCTGCTTTTGGTTGTTCTTTATCAATAATTTTTTTAACAAGACTTCCCCCAGGAACAATAAATATTTTAGTATAACCTAATTTTTTAGCTAATTTTACAGCATCCCCAATATTACAGCTTCCACATTGTTTACAATGGTATCCTGTTTCGTCAAGTGTAGCTTTACAAATTTTAGTGTTTCTTGAACAATGTGGCAAAAATAATGCTCTGTCTTCAACTTTAACTTTTTTGAATTCAGATTCATAAATAGTGTTTCTTAATTCAACATGAGTGTATTGAATCATTGTGTCACTTAAACCAAGGGATTTTCCAATAGTTTGTGCAGCATTTGCTGCATTAAAGTGAGTACTATCATCAAGTGCTTTTCCTATTGCTGTTCTTATTTTTTCATAAGTTATATCAACCATTTTTTTATCCCTTCTTTTTTTCTAAAATTTATGTCGCTGGGCGGATTCGCACCGCCGAGCTTCCGATTATGAGTCGGACGATCTAACTACTGATCTACAGCGACTGAGCAGTTCCGGCTGCTCGGTGCGGGGCATGGTCTTCGCCTTTGGCTCGACCAAGCTTATCAACAAGCAGATAGATGCTGAAAAATTTTTGCTAAGAAAAGGTTTTAATAAGTGCCTTTTGGATAATTTTTCTAATTAATAATTTAGTTTTTGCATTATTTATTGAATTAAGGCTCATTAGTCATTCTACTTTTCATAATTAAATTATTTTCTCCATGGAGTAGTGCACGATCAGCATATCCAATAAATAAACTAGTTTCAAGTACTCCTGGAATTTTTTTTGCTTGATAATCAAGATCATCAATAGAGTAAATAGAGTTATCCGCTTTAATATCAATAAATGCGTGACCAGTTTCACTTTTCACTATTTCTCCCTTTTCTTTCCAAGCACTCGCTTCACCAAGGTTCATTAATTGATAAAGAGTTTTATTAAAAGCAAAATTACTAACCTCTACTCTAAAATCATACTTCATTTGTGGAACAAAGTTCTTTTCGTCACAAACTACAATGAATTCAGCAGCGTCAACAGCAATCATTTTGTCTCTAATTAAAGAAGTTGTTTCGTTTGAAATATAATTAAAATCTTCATCCACTTGGTCTACAAAATCAAAAGCAAGTTCTATTTCTGTTTCATCAAGAGGGATTGTTTTTATTTCAAGTTCAGAACAAAGTATTCCGATTTTGTGAGAGGTGGGAACAACTTTAATATTCATATTGTGTTCATTAACAAAAAGCCCTAGTTTTTTTAAAAAATTTTCATTACTTTCTCCAGTTCCAAAAGAAAGAATCATTTCAGGTTTAATATATTTATACAAAAGTGCTTCAATGTGAACATCTTCAATCATAAAAACCTATAAAGTAATGTTTCTTGTGAATAAAAATATTACTAAAAAGAAAAATTAGTAAAATTAAAAGCCTGTGGCGGACTCCGCCTCCGCGACCCCGTCATTACCAATGACGTGCAATAACTGGCTATGCTACACAGGCAAATAAATAATTAAAAAGTAACTAATTTTTTTATTTTTTCAATATTTAATTCAATTGTTTCTTGTTTTCCAGTTTTTAGGTTTTTGATTGTGATTTTGTTTTCTTTAAGTTCGTTTTCTCCAATTATTCCAACAAAGTTGTATCCTTTACTTTCTGCGTACTCAATGTTTTTACTAATGTTTTTTCCCACAAGATCAATTTCATTATTTATTTTTTCATTTCTTAGTTTTTGAGAAATTTTGAAAAGATTTGTTTTTGTTACTCCTTCTCCAATTCCGCAAATGAATAATCCGTTTTGAGAAACTTTTTCTCCATTCTCTTTCAAATAGTCAAAAATTCTACTAACTCCAAGCCCCACTCCAACAGCAGGGGTGTCTTGCCCACCATAGGTTGAAACAAGTTTATCAAATCTTCCTCCTCCACCTACCGAAGGGCCATTATCTAATTTTATTTCAAAAACAATTCCAGTGTAATACTCAAATCCTCTTGCAAGTCTTGCATCAAATTCCACAAAATCTAAATTATTTTCTTTTAAGAGATTTTTAAACTCTAAAATCTCTTTAACTCCTACGCTTTGTCCAACAATTTGAGTTATTGTGTCAAGATCATTTTTTTCAATTACTTCAATTACTTTTGGGTCAATTCCTTTTTCTTCAAGCATTTCAATGATTCCTTTTTTATCAACTTTATCCATTTTGTCAAGTATCCTCATTGCTTCAATTTCTTTTCCCTTAGCATAAACTCCTAAAATGTCATTTAATAATTTCCTTGAATTGAATACAATTTTTGGTTTTAATCCTAATGTAGTAAAACAATCTCTAATCACTTGCATTACTTCTATCTCTGCGCTAAGATCCTTTACACCCAAAATATCTATATCCGCTTGGTAGAATGCTCTGTATCTTTTTGCTTGTGGTCGATCATATCTGTATACTTCTCCGATTTGATATCTCTTGAAGGGTAATTTTAGTTGTTCATTTGCCGCCACTCGTGCTAATGATGCAGTGAATTCAAAACGAAGAGCAAGTTCTCTCTCTCCTTTGTCTTTAAAGTAATAAATTTCTTCCTTAATTGCTTCTCCTGCAGATCCCTTGATTTTAAATAATTCAAAACTTTCAACAGCAGGGGTGTAGAGTGGTAAGTATCCGTAGTTTTTGAAAACATTTTTAAAATTTGATTCTATTTTTTCTTGTAAAAGAGCATCTTGTCCTACAAGATCTCTCATCCCTCTAACTGTTTGTATTTTCATAAAAATCACTTAAATTAAAATAAGGGCCGCGACCGAGAGTCGAACTCGGGTCCACCGGACCACAACCGGTGATTCTGAACCACTAAACTATCGCAGCCATTTTATTCAATTAAAACCTCCAAAAGCTTTGCTTTAGGTTTACTATGCAAAATCTCGACTTATAGTAAGTATTAGTTAGATTAGGAATCTTTAAAAAACTTGCAAAATTCGAAAGATTAGTAAAATTAGAAAAAATTATTGAAACTAAAAAAGCGTTCTTACGACTATCAAAAAGAGACATCGGACTGATGATGAAGTAAATCCCTTCTATTAGTCATAATATATTTCCTGTTCCAGTTGTATTTAAAGGTAACTGTTTTTGAAAAAGTAGTTTATTTTGGTTTTATTTTTCTCCGTAGATAATTATGGTTGGAGAGTATTTTTTTTCATCAATCCAATTTGCTTTTTCGTTGGTTGGTTTGATTTCTTTAATTACAATATTTTTGTACCCTGTTTTTGTAAACATTTCAATATAATCTTCTTTACTAAAATAATAATCAATTCCTTTAATTGGTCTAGTTGACTTTAGTGTTAAACTCACAGCGCTTCCTGACTTTAGATTTGGGGTTTTGTCACACTTCCATGAAATAGATTCTTTTCCGTTAAATTTTTCCCAATTAACATTAAGCACAAACATTTTTCCGCCATTTTTTAGTTTTTTGTGAATTGATTTTAATATTTCTTCAATTTCTTTTTTTGTTTTAAGTGCGCATAAGCAGTAATTTGAAGAAGCAAAATCTAGAGAGTTGTCTTTAGTTATGTCTAGTTTAGCACTTTCTATTTGAAAGTAATTAATTTTTTTTGGACTAATTTTTTTAGCAAGATCAATCATTTCTTTTAATACATCAACGCCAGTAACATTTGCTTTAAGTTCGTTTAATTTTCTACTAAACTTTCCATCTCCACAACCATAATCAAGAATATTTTTGTTTTCAATTTCTCCCATTAACTCAATTACTTTATTGTATCCAAGTAACCAATCAGTAATAGCAGTTTTTCCGTAAACCTCAAATCCTTCAGCATTAAATTTTTCCATAATAATAATTTTGTAAGTTAATCTTAAAAATAGATTTCTTTGTTTTCTTTATTGAAATTAAATTTATTTAAAATTATTGTTTTGATCAGTTTTTTAGAAAGTTATTATTCCAAGTGACCAAAGAAGCATCATTATTCCAATTAGTAGTAATATTAGTCCTGCAACAAGGTGAAGTTTTTTTAGGTTTCTCTCTCTCCATCCACCCATGTCTTCTACTTTTGCAAAACCAAGATAGGTTATTAGTGTAATTGTTATCATTGGTGAGATAAAAATTAACATGTATAAAATAAAATAAGGAATTGAAACTATCCAATCAAATGAGGAAAGCATTCCTGTTGCGACAAAATATGGTCCTGCTGTGCAAGGAGTTAAAAATAGACTAACAATTAGCCCAACTACAAATGCTCCTTTCACACTTGTTGTTCCTTGGATGAGTGCTTTCATTTTTGGTCTCCATTTTTGTGGAACTTCCATAATGAATCCTCCACCCCCATAAACAACAGCGTCTTTTAGATTGAGTACTCCTAAAATAATTGCAAATATTGATAGTGTTGCAAAGAAAAGAGTGTTTGATAAATTTAGATATTCTCCCAAAAATTTAAATCCTGCAATAATTAGTATTCCAAAAACAGCATACATCAAAAATATTGCGCCTGAAAAAGCAAGTCCTGCATAGAGTGCTTTCTTTTTTTTGCCAGGAAATTGAGTTAATATTGTTGTCATCAAAATTATTAGTACTGCAAGTTCGCAAGGGTTAACCGCATCAGCAAAAGCTAAAAAAATTAAACTATTTAAAGAAAATTCAGTTTTTGTTCCACTTGAATTTTCATTTATTGGGTTTGAACATTCTTCTTTACATTTTAAGTAAGTCACTTCTACTTGGTTCATTATGGGTTTGTCTCCTAAAAGAAAAGTGTTTCCAATAAACATTATTGGCACCCCACCTTGAGAAGAAGCAGGAACATTGTATTTTGAATAAAGTTCTAAAACATAGTCAATATTTTCATTAATTTCAATATATGAAATATTAAGGTCGGGGAATTTGTCCATGTTTGATTCAATATAATTTTTTGCAGTTGCACAGTGTGGGCAACCATTTCCGTAAACAAAAACAGCATCAATAGTTTGAGCAAAAACCAAATTTGCTAAAATTAAAAAGATTAAAATTAATGTGTAATGTTTTAGTTTCATTAAATCACTTTTTTCATATTTTTTAATATAATTATTCTTTTGTTGTTTTTATTTTTATCGCTTTTCCTTTAATTATAGCTTCTGCAAGTTTTTTTCTTGCAGAATTAATTGTTCTATTAAATGTTGGTTGAGAAATACTCATTTTGGTTGCGGCCATTTTTTGGTCAAGTCCTTCAACATCCTTAAGTCTTAAACTTTCCCCCTCTTCAAAAGAAAGAACAACTTCTTTAAGTTCCCTTAAAGGGATTCCTGCGGGCTTAAAGTAAGTTGCTCCAGGTTCAAAATGTATTCTTCTTGGAATTCTTGGTCTAACCATTTTTGCACCTTTAATTAATTATTTTTTTATAATTAATTTTTTGATTCAATCTCATTAATAGAGTTATCTATTTCGGCTTTTCTTGCTTGGAGTTCTTTTAAGAGTGTGTCTTTATTTGTTTCTTCCTGTTTTTGATTTTCTAAAAAAAATCTTCTTCCTTGTCCTTTTCTACAACTAAAGTCTCTACTACAACCTCTTCCAAATCCTCTGCCACAACCTCTACCAAAACCGCCTCTTCTTCCAAAATTATTGTTTGAAAGATTTTGGTTTGTTTGGTTATTACATTTTCCAAGTCCTCTTCCACTCATTGGTCCAATTCCGTTTGGTCCAGTCATATCTATATTTGGCATATTTATTCCCTCCTTTTTTTATTTTTTTAATAAATGTTACTTGCATTTACCTTTTTTTCTTCCTGTTTTTGGTCCTTTTCCTTTTGGTCCAGTACCGTCTCTATTTGGCATAATTTCGCCTCCTTCATATTCAGTTATGAATATTGATTCATAATATAATGGATATATATTCATAACTATTTTTAAAGGTTTTGTTTATGTGAAAGATTTGTTTTTTTGAAAATAGTGCCTCTACCGAGAATCGAACTCGGGTCTTTAGCTGATTACCTTTCGCTTCATCGAGCGTTAGCGAAGATGATGCTTCGTACCGCCCTGCCGAAACTGGGCCCGCAAGCTAATATACTAATCCACTATACTACAGAGGCAAAATGATTTGGTGTATTCGGCTTTGCTGAATGCGCCCTTGCTCCCGCCAGCCGAAATTGGCGATTCATTATACTACAGAGGCAAAATGATTTTTTTAAAATTTTATTTTTCAAGTGGTAGGGTGTCATATTCTTCACTAATATTTATTTCATTCATTTCTTTTTTTTCTTCTTCACTTAGTTTTGAAAATCTTTTTTTTATTTCATTATAATGTTTTGTTACTTCAGGGTCTTTATTTTTTAATTTTTTAATATACTCTTTTGTGATTCTACAATCTTTATCAATTCTAATTTCATTATTAATATAAAGTAAGGGATATGATTCACATTCTAGTGGTTTTTTTTCTAATTTACATCCATTAAGTGATAAGTAATTACACAATTTTTTCTCTTCTTTTCTAATTTTTTTTGTCTTAAAAATTTTTTCTTCATTTTTTGTTAAATTTATTATCATCCCGCTGCAACATTCTTTACAAATTTTACAAGTTTCCCAAATACTCATTTTTCATCAATCCAAAAAATTTGATTAATTTTGTTTAATTTTATTTTTGTAGTTATTCTCCAAGAACAATTGTTTTGTCTTCTAGTATTAGTAAACTTTTTTCAATTTGAGTAATTATTGCTTTTGTTTCTTTAAGTCCTGAGTGCATTTCAAGACACCCTGCTTTCATTAGTTCTCTAAGTCCAAATGTAAAATTTAGTTCTGATAGTTTTGATTCTTTTCGTAACCATCTTTCAGCAAAAGGGAGTCCTTGGTATTTTTCACAAAGTTTTAGTATTTCTCGAGCAGAAGTGTTTCTTACTCCATAAGTTTTTTTTAGAGAAAATATTTCCACAGTTTGTGCTTCACTTACTTTACCTTTTCCATTTGAAGCAAATGGTTCTATTGCAATTGCTTGTCCTTTAAGATTTTCACTACTTCCGCCACTATGGTTTGGAATACTTGGTGTAGCATGAATGTCATATTTCCCAAGTCCATGTCCTCCTAAATTATACACTGGATTAAATGCTTTTTCTTTTAAAGTACTCTCAATTGTTGCTCCAATCTTTTCAATTGGTTTATTATATTCTGCTACACTTATAGCATTACTTAATGCAAGTTCGTTTGCTTCAATTTGTTTACTAAATTTATTATCTAAATTTACTGTGGTTGCTCCGTCACAAATATACCCTTCAATTTGTACTCCAATATCAATTTTCAAAACATCGCTTTCTTTTAGTAAATAAGTATCATTATATTTTGGAGTAAAATGGGCTGCTTCTTCGTTAATACTTAAATTTATTGGAAAAGCATCGCCTGCTCCGCTCTCTTTTATATGTGCTTCAACTTCACTTGCAAGTTCTAGTAAGGATTTTCCTTCTTTACATTTTTTCTCGGCAAAATTAATTGCACTTCTCCAAACAACACCAGCTTGTTTGTAATTCTTAATAATCTCTGAATCCATAAATATAACCTTGAAAGTAAAGATTATAATTCTCATCTATTTAATTTTTTTAACCCCATTGGGCAAGACCTGACTGTTTTCCTCCAGCAATTAAATCTTCTTTTGTGTATCCTAGTTCTTGCATGATTTTTATTACTGCTGGGAGTAATTGGTTTTCAATATAATAATCAGAGTCATAATCTCCTTCCATAACATATTCTTCTAGTTCTGCTTTGTCAGAAATGCTTGCTTTGTCTTTTTTTGGTTTTGTAATAATAAAACTAAGCATGCTTCCTGGCCCCAAATCTTTTCCCCTATCAATTGCTTTTATCGCGGCAGCAACGTGTGGTCCGATCGCTGTGTAATCTTTTGGTTTTCTTTGAAGCATAGTCATTATAGTTAATTCACTTTTTTTCACTTTTCCTTCTTTAAGTTCTTTAATTATTTTTCTAACATAATCTACTGGTTCTTTTGTTTTTCCTTCATTTAATACAAGTTCAATTATTTTCTTTTGAGTTTCTTTAGCAATATTGCACCAATCTCTTCTCACATACTCAAATCCAACAATTTTTAAGTTCCCTTTTTTATCAATTAAAGCATATCTTTTTTTAGCAGCCCCTCCTTCTTTTTTTGTAACAAAAATTCCCCTCTTATAAAATCCATCAAACTCAAGTTCCATTCCTTCAGGAAGTTTAGAATTAATATTATCAAGGAAAGTGAAAACATCTACTTCGCTTTTTCCATCAAATTGTAAGAATATTGAATCAGTATCAGAGTAAAGTGTGTTGTATCCTGCGTCCTCTGCTTCTTTTAGTGTTTTTTGAATATATTCTCTTCCAAGAGCAGTAGTAGCACTTGCGCATTCTCTTGAATACCATCTTGCTCTTGGGTAGGCGAGGTATCCATATACAGAATTTAGTACAATTTTTAGCGCCCATTGTTTTGCATAAAGTGTTTTATCATCCACCCCATTTTTTTTCTTTTCTTTGTACTCTTTTTTTAGTGCAAGTCTTTTCTTCATCATTGTTTGGAGTATTTCTGGAAATAGTCCTTTTTCTTTTAAACAAAACCAAGTTCCATCAGGATTAGTGTTTTGTTTTTTGCACTCTTCATGTTCACAATTTAGAGTGTCTGGGGAAATATTATGGCTAATTATAATGCTTGGGTATAGTGAAGCAAAGTCAAGTACTGCAATATTTTCATGTAGTCCTGCAGTAGGTTCTTTTACAAAAGCTCCCTTAATAGGATTCATTGTTCTTTGTTTGACTAAATCCTCGCGGGGTTTATTTGGAGCAATTACTTTACGCAAGTGTACTTCTTTTAGTAAAAGGTCCTCAACCATTTGAGAGGTAGTGTTTCTTGTAGTGTCATAAAGTGTTTGAGATGTTAGTTTTGATATTTCAACAAAAAGTGGTAAAAATTCTTGAGCAATTCTAAGAGCGGTCTCTGAATCCTTTAAATTATAGTCAACCACTCTTTCAAGTTTTTCTTCATCTTTACTCTCATAAGCTTCATTAATTTCAAGAGGGTAAACTTTTTCTTTTTTTATTCCAAAAACTTTTTCAGAAACAGTTTCAATATCAAGTTTTACAGTGTTAATTGCTCCAGTTCTCTCCATTAATTGGATTATTTGAAAAGAATCAATGTGTTGTACTCCACTAAGTTTGGCCGCATTATCAAGTCCACTTCTAACAATTCTAACCTCTTCACTATTAATTAGAAAAGGAGTGTTATTTTTTTTAGCTCTAATTTTTGTGTAAGCGAAATCAAAATTATCCCCATTATAAGTAACAATCATATCAGTGTCATTTAGTTCTTTAGTTAGTTCTTCAATTATTTCTTTTTCACTCTCAAACATTTCAAGTTCCTTAATTTCACCAGTGTTGTAGGAGAGTACTCTTTTTTGTTTTTCTTTTTTGTTAGTTGTTTTATTTTTTACAATACTAATAAAAGTAATTGGTTCAAGTCCTACTTCAAATTTTTTTCCAACCCAAGTTTCAAGATCATATGAAACAATTTTTGGTTCAATAAATTTTGAATTAGTGTGGTTTGTGGGGTTTGAATCAATTGATTCAATATCGTTAATTGATTTTATTTCATTTTTTTCATTCACTTCAAACTCAACATACCCACTGGGTTTTAGTCTTTTATCAATCAAGTATCTTTTTGCATAAGGGATATCATATTCAAATTTATCAATTCTAAGTTCGCTTAAATATTTTCTCGCTTGAATAAGGTGGCTAACTAAATTGAAATTAACTTTTAGTATCACTTTTTTTTCATTTTCTTTTTCATTCGATTTTAGTTCACTCTCAACACTGATTTTTTTTACTTTAAATTTTTCTTCATCCCCAAAAATATATTGCTCAAGAAATGCTTTTTTTTCGTTAACTTCATCTTTATTTACTTTAATATAAAGGTAGGGTGAGAAGTTATGATCATACGCCCAGTATCTTTTTTCTCCATCATTAACAAAGAGTCTAATAATAGAATTTCCACTAGTGTCTGTGTAACTTGCATCAAGAAGTAGTGCAATTTTCTTGTTTTCTTTTTCTTTTAGTTTTTGGGTGCTCATACAATAATTTTATAAGCACCAAATGCCTTTTAATAGTATAAAGTTTTATTATTTTTTGAAAGTAATTGATATTAATGTTTTTTTGGTGATAATTAATGCCTAGACCAGATAGATCAAATTCGCAAATTAGATCTCAAAGTCCACCTCCACAAATGCACTCTGGTGGTCAAAGACCTATGCCTCCTCAACAAAGACCCGTAGGGGTTCCACTTACTGGTGGAATTGCTTCTGATATTAGAGCACTAAATTCAAGTATTTTATTAATTACTCAAAAAATAAAATATGTTGTTCGTAATGAAAAAATTTTGGGAAGAAATTTAATTGTTTTAAATAAAAAAATAAAAACTCTTGAAGATAAATTAACTACAAATTTGTCTCCGGATGCACAATCAAATGTTTCTTCTGAAGAGGTAAAATTATTACAACAAAAAGTTGCTCTTCTTGAAGCACAAATTGATGATTTAAGAACAAGGGCTGCTTTTAAAGAAGAATTAAAAGAACTAAAATATGTTATAAATTCTATCAATCCTTTGGAATTTGCTACTCTTTCTCAAGTTAGAGAATTAATTGATAAAAGAGTTGAAGAAAAATTAAAAAAATAATATTTGTGTTAACTAATTTTTTTAAAAATTCTGTGTTTTTTTGTTATTTATTTTTATTAGTTAATTTTAATATTTTGGATTTCCACTTAAATTAGGCCTTAAATTTAATCTATAACTTGGTTTTCCTTTTACTGTAATTGCTATATCATTTTCTTTAATTACATTTATTTTTGTAGTTAATGTTGATTCTATACTTTCAGGGATTGTTGAATTTCCTGTGAAAATTATTCCAAACCCGTCTTTTTCAAGTTCATTAATTAATCTAATTGTATCCTTTCCTTTAAATAATTCATTTCCGTTTGTAATAATTAAAGCAATTTCGCTTACTTTTTCTTCTTCTATTGATGCTTCTAAATAATTCATCAAACTTTGAGTAAAAATCAAATCTTCATTTTTATTTAATTTGTTTGTTTCAATAATTGTTGCCCTTCCTAAAGTTCCTGGCCATTTTTTTATTAATTCTTGAAGTTCAATGTTTTTTCCAAATATTTTTCCATAATTATTGTCAATTATTGTTAGTATTCTTTCAGCTTTTAATTTTTGAAAATCATTTAATTGATTAGCATCGAATAAATTTGCAATTAATTCTTGAGGGGTGTTAAAGTTTATTTTTTTAGCTAACTCAATAATTCCCTCTTCAAGTTTTTCATCTTTAATTCCAAGATTATCAAAGATTAAACCGAGTTCAGTGTTTTTCATAGACACTTTCATGTTTTCTTTTGCCACTATTTTTTTTACAGGAAATCCTGATGGTTCATATTCTACAAGTTGTTCTTTTAATTTTGAATCATTTTTTGATGCCTCTGCAAGTCCATTAAAATACTCAGTTTGATCAAAAATAATTACTTGTTTTCCTTCAAGTAATAGATTTTCAGCCAATATGTAAGCACAATATAGGGCTTGTTCTTGTTTTTCACCAACAATACTTGTTCGGTATAGATTTTTTGTTTTCTCAATAACAATTTCTCTGTTTTTTGTTAATCCTAATTGGATTTTTGTTTGTTTGTCCTCTTCAAGATCCATTTTTATATTCATTTTTGTTAATCCGCTTGTTCTTTTTGGGGATAACAATACTTGCATTACAAAAGGGTCTCCAATTATTTGGAAATATTCTTTTATTGACACTTCTCCAAGTTCTTTTAATTCAATTGAAGAAGTTCTAGCAAGATCAATTACAGTTCGTATATTATCAAAGTTTTTATCAATTTCATAATCTAATTTTTTTAAATAATCTTCTTGAGTAAAATCTAAGTATATTGGATCAAATGTTAGAAAAAATATTTTTTGAGTTTTTTCTAAATTATTTTTCATTATTCCCATACTTGGTTTTGGTAAAGTGTTTATGAAGGATTCTATTTGTCCTTTTGAATATAACGCTTTATATCCTTCCACAATTGCTCCTATTTTTTTTTCTCCAATTAGTTCATATATAAATATTAAATATATGTGTTCTTGGTTAGTAATTATTTCAACTTCATGGCCGTACACCTTTCCAATAAAAATTTGTTGCCATGGACCGTGGTTTATTTTAAAATCTACCAATTCTTAACACCATTTTTAATTATTCTCGATTATTATTAAGATTTTTCTACTATTAAAACAATTTGTTTAACTTTTAAAAAGAGTTTTTTTAAAAGCGATGATTTAAATATTATTAATCCCTAATTAATATAATATTTTTAATTAGTTTTTTATGGGTGACTTGGTTTGGTTAATGAGCAAATAGTTTCAGAAACAGTTAAGCGAATGCTTGATTCAGGTATTGATGAACCCACAATTATTTCTACTTTGAAAGACATTGGTTTATCTGATGCGGAAGCAGAGAATCTTATTACAAAGTTAAAATCTGATTCAAATAATTCTTCTCAAGATTTAGAAGATGATCAAGAATCTTCTTCAAGAGAGGAAATTGCTCAGAATGAACTTGAGGCAGAGGCTCAAAAAAATGAACTTAATGATACTACTACTTATAATATGTTGAACATGCATGAACAAAAAATTGATGAAGTTTCATCTAAAATTGATGAAGTAAAACAAGCTGTTAATTCATCTAAACCTACTATGGATGCTTCGGTTTCAACTAAATTAACTGAACTTGAAACTAAACTTGATGATGTTTCAGCCCAAACTAAAGCAATTCTTGAGGTTGTAAAAAATATTTTAGAGACTGATAGAAAAGTTCTTACTGAAATTGAATCAAAAAAGTAATTTAACAATTTGTTTTTAATATTTCTATTTTTTTAATTATTATTTAATTTTTTTAATTATTATTTAATTTTTTTAATTATTATTTAATTTTTTTAATTATTATTTAATTTTAATTACTTGTTTTTATTTAAATATTTTTTCAAGTTCGGTTAAAATATTTTTTGCAATATTTGGTGTTTTGTGTGGGATTGCTTTATAATTTATTTGGGTTTTTGAATCAAAAAATTCTGCTGCTTTTTTTGAAGTGAATGAAGAGTATTCTTTTAATTTGTCTTCTGGGTAATATGCGTCAATTTTTTTTGCTTCATTTTTTCCATTTTTTAAATAATTCCAAAATGGGTCAAGTACAACAATTATTGTTGCTATTAAAAATAATGGTCCTAGTATTCCTGCTTCAACAGTATAAAAAAAAATAGTTAATATAAACAAAGTAATTGCAGCGTATTCGTTCATTAAAATCACTTGGCAGCTTATTTTTTTGGTTGACTAATTTTAAGCCATTCCCCCCATTCCTCCAGCTCCCCCAAATAACCCTGCGTATGGGTCTGCAGGAGCTTCTTCTTTTCCAAGTCCAAGTAAATACCCTAATACTATTAGTCCTAGTACTCCAAAAAACCAGTATTCTTTCATTCCTATTCCATTAATAAAATAGAAAACAAATAATGAAATAAACATTAACATGCTTGCTTTGAAATCATTTGCTGCAACGATTAGTATTAATGTTGCTCCAATAGCCATCCAAGCTTCTCCAAAACTAATTGCAAGAGCAATAATTGTTATTGAAATTAAATAGTTCATTAAATCCATTTTTTCACCATTCATTTTTATTTAGATTTTGGAACTTTTTCTAAAATATCTTTACCAAAGGTTGCTAGTAGGAATAAAATTAGTGGTATCCACACTAGGTCTTGGTATAAGAAAAAAACTAGGTAAAATACTATTCCTGCAAGAACCAATCCATATTTTGTTCCTACTTGTTTTTTCCCCCAATTATATAACCATAAAAAGTATATTATGAATAATACTAATGCTATTGAACTAAAAATGTCTTCTCCGCTTAGTGCTGCCCAAATATCTATTGCCATAATTTTCACTTTCTTTTAGTTACTCTCTTTAATAATTTGTTTTTTGTTAAATAAAAACTTGCTCTTTTTGGTTTTTTTAGTGTTGTTGTGGGATAACTTTACTTGATCCCCAAACAATTACTCCAAATACTCCCATTCCAAGTAGGGTAATTCCCCACCAACCCATAGCACCTATCCACCACCATTTGAATACTAGGTAGTAGATTAAAATTCCTGAAACAATTATGCTAATAATTCCTGGTCCTAGATATCCTCTTACTGTTGTAAAAATTACAAAAACTAGTATTATTCTAACAAGAATATCTAGGGGTTGGAAAATAGTCATTCCTATTGGTAAAATTAGTATTAATATTAGCATTAATACTATTACTGTTGGTATTAATGGTAACATTTGTAAAAATCCTTTTTGCATAATTTTCAACTCTTTCTTAATTATTTATTATTTTTTAATTATTTTTCATCATCATTAATTATTTTATTGGTGGTTATTTATTTTTTCATTAAATTATATTTTAGGTTTACTAAAATATGTTTTATCTTCTTAATAAGGGTGGTCCTCCAATTCTTGAAGTGAAATCTTTTCCACTTCCAACAGGTTCTCCCATTCCTGGAGCTTTTGGGGCTGGTCCTGGGGTAATGAACATGAAATCAATTATAACTGAAATTAATCCGAATGTTAATAAAATGTATAAAATATATATTGATCCAAAAATTGCAAAATAATCAAATATAACTAGCCAGGATATTAATGCAAATATGAATACTCCTAGTGGGCCTTTTCCTACATGATTCATTACGTAAGAAAATACTCCCATTAGTACAAATATTTTTAGAATAAAAGTTAAATCTCCTAATAATTCTCCAAAGAAAAGAATTGGAATGAAATTAGTTATTAATAATGTTGATATCATAACAAATATAGGTTTTAGGAGTATAAAAATTTATTTATAAAAAGTTTTTATAATTTTTTTATTAGTTAAAATTTTATTTAAAAAGTTTTTATTAGTTTTTTTTAATTTTTTTATTTTAGATTTTTTATTAGATTTTTTATAAATTTTTATTCATTTTT